>Ga0181595_10001022_pt1 | contig 30931 bp, 27 predicted proteins | sample 041ome_7_FD_145604 | JGI IMG/M metagenome (GOLD analysis project Ga0181595, IMG submission 145604) | Coastal salt marsh microbial communities from the Groves Creek Marsh, Skidaway Island, Georgia - 041401AS metaG (spades assembly) | ecosystem: Environmental > Aquatic > Marine > Intertidal zone...
GATGATCTTGATTTCAAGCGTATTCCAAAGGAGATTTTTCAGCGTTGTCCGGCGGATTCCATCGATTACGCGGTGATGGAACATACCCGAAATGGGGTAATGATTCCGCTGAATGCGGGCTGGAATGATCTGGGCGCTTGGTCCGCGCTCTGGGACCATGGTGAAGGAGATGAACAAGGGAATGTGAGCCAGGGCGACGTTATTCTGAAAGATGTCAGTGACTCCTATATTCATGCTGAATCCCGGTTGGTGTCGGTGATTGGCATGCAAGATGCTGTAGTAATAGAGACCCCGGATGTTGTGCTGGTATCGGCTAAAGACAGGGTCCAGGAAGTTAAAGATATCGTCGATATCATCAAACAGGCCGGGAGGCCGGAAACTGACAGTCATATCAGGGTCTACCGCCCCTGGGGATCCTATGAGTGGCTGGCAGATGGCAGCAGCTTTCAGGTCAAGCGTTTACGGGTGAACCCTGGTGAGGCGCTGTCGCTACAATTGCACCATAAGCGTGCCGAGCATTGGATTGTAGTAGAGGGCACGGCACTGGTGACCGTGGGCGAAGAAGAGGTCATTCTGCAACAGAATCAGTCTACGTATATTCCGATAGGCACTAAACATCGCCTGGAAAACCGTGAAACTCATGAGCTGATACTGATTGAAGTACAGTGCGGAGATTATCTTGGTGAAGATGATATTGTAAGATTTGATGATGTCTACGGGCGCGTGCAGACTTAAAAGCAGATAATGGATAAAAGAAAAAGGATAAAGGCAAGCAGGTTCAGGTAAGTTCGAAAGTTTACCCCTTTATCTTTTTTCCTTTTTCCTTTATCCCTTTTAGAGAAGAAACAGAAACGTAAATTTTAAATAAACTGGAAAGGAACACATGTCTGATTCTCCGATAAAAAAATGTTTATTCCCGGCAGCAGGTTATGGCACGCGTTTTTTGCCGACAACGAAATCCATGCCAAAGGAAATGATGCCTGTCGTCAACAAACCTCTGATTCAGTATGGGGTGGAAGAAGCCATGGAAGCAGGAATGAATGGCATGGCGATCATTACTGGTCGTGGCAAACGCGCACTGGCAGATCATTTCGATATTAATTATGAGCTGGAACATCAGATTGCAGGGACAGACAAGGAAGAGTTGCTTGAGCAGATCCGACATATCATTGATAACTGCACCTTTTCCTATACGCGCCAAATTGAGATGAAAGGTCTGGGGCATGCCATTCTTACAGGTGAAACCCTGATTGGTGATCAGCCATTTGCCGTCGTGCTGGCGGATGATCTGTGTTATTCCCCGGATCAGGGCGTGCTGTCGCAGATGGTCGAGCTGTACAAAAAACATCGATGCAGTATTGTTGCCATCGAGGAAGTGCCAAAAGATGAAACCCATAAGTATGGAGTCATTACCGGCGATGAAATAGAACCCGGCCTGATTAAAATCACCGATATGGTGGAAAAACCTGATCCCGCCGATGCGCCTAGTAATCTGGCTATCATTGGACGTTATATTCTGACTCCGGATATTTTTGACATTATCCGTGACACTCCACCTGGCAGAAATAACGAAGTACAGATTACCGATGCATTGCTGACCCAGGCTACCCAGGGTGCCGGTGTATTGGGGTATAAATTCAAGGGCCGGCGTTTTGACTGCGGTTCGGTCCCGGGTTTCATGGATGCCAGCAAGTTCTATTTCGAAAACAATCTGTATTAAAAAAAATCGCCAGACAATAATCTATTGTAAGTTAAAGGGAGCAGTAAACCTTGCAAACCATTACCTGTTTTAAAGCCTATGATGTGCGTGGGCGAATACCGGATCAGTTGAATGAGGAAGTTGCCTACCGGATTGGTCAGGCCTATGCGACTTTTATCAAACCCAAGGAAGTGGTGGTAGGTTATGACATACGCCTGAGTAGCCAGGCTTTATGTGCCGCGTTGACTCGTGGACTTACCGATTCCGGCGTCGATGTTTCCAATATAGGGCAGTGTGGTACTGAAGAAATCTACTTCGCTACGAGTTTTCTTGGTGTGGATGGCGGCATTGTTGTCACTGCCAGTCATAATCCGAAGGATTACAACGGCATTAAGTTTGTTCGCGAGAATTCCAAACCCATTAGCGCCGATACAGGGCTTGAAGATATTCGTAAACTGGCTGAGATGAATAAATTTGACATGGCGCCGGTGAAGGGCACGAACTCCCAGGTAGATGTTAAGAAGGATTACATCAAGCATCTGCTTTCCTATATTGATGTGAAAAAACTAAAGCCACTAAAAGTGTTGTGTAATGCCGGTAATGGTGGCGCCGGGCCGGTAATTGATTTGCTTGAGCCGCATCTGCCTTTTGAATTCATCAAGATGTATCACGAGCCTGATGGTCATTTTCCCAATGGCATTCCCAATCCGCTGTTACAGGAAAACCGCCAGCCTACTACCGACAAATTATTGGAAGAAGGGGCCGATGTAGCAATCGCCTGGGACGGGGACTTTGATCGATGTTTCTTTTTTGATGAAAAGGGCGGTTTTATAGAGGGCTACTATATTGTTGGTTTGCTGGCTGAAGCCTTCCTGAAGAAACAGCCGGGTTGCAAGATTATTCATGATCCGCGCCTGGTATGGAATACCCAGGCGGTTGTGGAAGCCAATGGAGGGGAAGCTGTTCAGTGCAAGTCCGGCCACGCCTTCATCAAAGAGAAAATGCGTGAAGTGGATGCTGCCTATGGCGGTGAAATGAGCGCCCACCATTATTTTCGTGATTTTTATTACTGCGATAGTGGCATGGTGCCCTGGTTACTGGTGCTGGAAATTATGAGCGAGTCTGGCAAGCCGCTCTCGCAACTGGTAGAGGAATGTATCGAGCGCTTCCCTGCCAGTGGCGAAATCAATCGTGAAGTGAGCGATGCCAAGGCCGTAATTGATAAGGTTCTGGTTCACTATAAAGACGATGCAGACGAAATCGATTATACCGATGGTGTCAGTGTCAGTTTTGCACAGTGGCGCTTTAATCTGCGCATGTCCAACACTGAGCCGGTGGTGCGCCTCAACGTTGAGTCACGGGGTGATATTGCCTTGATGGAAGAGAAGACTAAAGAAATTCTCGACTTGATGGCTTAGACAAAGTCGCAAGTAGCAAGTCTCAAGTCACAAGCTTCAATGTTTTTGTAGGTCGGATAAGGCTTGCAAAGCCGTCATTCGACATCGTATGCAGGTTTATACGGAACTTAAGCTTTACCGGTTTTTCGGGGTGAGTTTATACACGTTCATGCGCGAAGCGCCGGAGGTATAAATCGTGCCGTCAGAATCTACGGCTAAACCATGGGTACGCGGTGCGTAGGCGGTATCAAGCAATTCGCCGTTCCTGACGATGCTTACCCTGCCTTCATTAACATCGCTGATATACACCACATCATCGTTTCGCACCTCGATGCCACCTCTGGACGGATAGGGCCAGGTCTCCAGGTAATTACCCTGAGCATCGAAAATATTTACCCGAAAATTCTCACTGTCGTTGATCAGAATATTACCTTTTGAGTCCAGTGCTACGCCGTGTACGGCCTGAAACTCACCAGGACCACTGCCTTTGACGCCGCCGATGCTGCGAATGAATTCCCCCGCCGGATTGAAATGCACGACACGGGAATTCACATAGCCATCGGATATATAGATATCCCCGTTGTCAGCGATATAGACGTGATTAGGCTGATTGAATTTGTTCCGGGAGCTGTTGTCGCCAGGTTGATCCGCGATTCCCAGGGTCATCAGCAGATCACCGTCTGTGTTGTACTTGCGAATGACATGGCGGGCGGAATCGCTGATCCAGGCATTATCTTCCTTATCAATGGTGATGCTGTGGGCGCTGCCGAGTTCTTCGGAGCCACTCCATGAACGCAGAAATGTGCCCTCACGATCGAAGATGCGCACGTAGGGCTTTATCCTTACCAGCACATAGACAAGACCTTTGCCATCTACCGTAATCCAGGAGGTAGAGCCGTCCCAGGGGCCGGCGGATGACTGCCCCCATTGATTATCCTGGCTATAGTTCTGTTCCGGATTCTGATTTGGGCTGTCCTCAGGCTGGGCCATGACGCCACTGGTACACAGGCCAAGTAACAGGGTGCTGACAAGTTTAATCTGACGATAGTTCATAGGGCATTCCTCTTAATGGAAACTTGACTGGATGAAAGTATAGATTTTGTCGCCGGCCCTGTATATGTATCAGGCAGGCTGGATAATACCTTGCGGGCTTCATATACTGCATTGTATTGCAGGCATAATAATTAAAAGGGGAGGGCTTCCATGAATGGACGTTTCATTGCAGTGTTGCCGATACTGCTGTCGCTGCTAGCCTGTTCCGAACCTGATCAGCCTGCACTGGATGTACATGCTGACAAATCCAGTCCTTCTGCCCCCAATATACTGCTTATCATTTCCGATGATATCGGCATGGATGTGACTACCGGCATGTCCCCCGGAATGGTCGATAAGCTGATACAACAGTATGGGCCGAACGGACTCAACCATCCGGCCTACCAGTCCATTGCCGGTAGCCCGGCCTCTACCCCGGTACTGGACAACTTTGCGCAGGAAGGTATGCTGTTTGCCAATGTCTGGGCGCATCCGTTCTGTTCGCCTACGCGGGCCTCAATTCTTACCGGTCTCTACTCGGCAACCCATGTATTTACCTACGCCGATCCACTGTCGCAGCACCATACCTCTTTTGTGAAAATGCTGAAGGAAGAGGGCGGTTACAGCACCGCAGCTTTTGGCAAATGGCACATGGCGGGTTTGCCGGGTCAGGAAGTGAATTACCCGGGCATGAAACCGAAGCAGGCCGGCTTTGATTTATTCAAGGGCAATATGCATGCCGCACTGAATACCTTCTGGGATTACGATTATGAAATTCAGGACGACACTACCACAGCTGATCAATGGCGCGCCGAAACCCCGCCGCAGCGATCCCTGCCCGGGATTGCCCCGACTACTTTCGCACCGGTGGTAAAGATAGCCGATACCATCGACTGGATCAGCGCCAATGAAACAACCGATCCGGACAAGCCCTGGTTTGCCTGGGTCGCTTTTAATCTTTCCCACGCCACCCGTAGTAGTCAGCCTTCACAGATGGCGGTGCCGGATCGAGATACCCTTGGTGCGCTGACCCTGGCAGAAATCGAAGCCTGCGGTGGCGAATTCGGTACCCAGAATACCGGGACCTGCAGTGGTGAAGCCCAGATGCGTGCCATGACCAATGCCCTGGATACGGTTGTCGGCAAATTGTTTGAGGCCGTAGAAGAGATCGATCCAAATACCTATATTATTTATATTGGCGACAACGGCACGCCCATGTATGGCCGGCCCAATCTGGATTTCATCGACAATATGTATCTCACCCGAAGCGGACGCGGTAAAGGTACTGCCTATGAAAGCGGAGTGCGGGTGCCGATGATAGTCAAAGGCCCGGGCATTACGCAGGGCAGTAGCCAGGAATACGCCAGTGCGGCGGATGTATTTCCCACCTCGCTTTCTCTGGCAGGTCTCGCTCCGCCTGTTGAAGTTTCCAACAGTGAGGGTACCGGCATGTTGCCACTGGATTCGGTTTCACTGACGCCGATACTGCAGGGACAGGCGGATCATGTGCGTGATCCCGATGCTGGCTACCTGTTGACGGAAACTTCTAACCTGATGACCGGGGGTACTCTGCATCTGGGGGCGCGTAATGGCAGTCACAAGATTGTCTGTGTTGGCGGGGTTAATTCCGAGGCCTGTGAGTTTTATAATCTTGATGCTGATCCACTGGAAGAGTTTCCATTGATAATACCGCAATCTTGTGAGGCTTATGAAAACGGCACCTGGACACCGGCGGATGAAGCCTGGCACTACTGCCGCTTGACGGAAGTCGTGGCCACACATTCCTTTATGTAAAAACTATTTCAATTCCCGGAGAATGAAAATGAACAAAAAAATGCTGGCAGGCGCAGGCTCTCTTTGCGCTATAGTTATGCTTGTTGTCATGAATAGCGCAATACAACCGATTAAAACCATGGCGGCACAAAATGACACTCCGCTGTCTGCTTGTGGTCCCCGCGGTCAGTTGCCGGCCGAAGTGGCCAGCAATGTGGATGTTAATGCCCGTTGCTTTGAATTGCGCATGTATACCGTTGACACCGAACGCGTCGGCAGTGGTGATTTTAATGGCGGTATCGATGCCTTGCATCAACGCTTCCGTGAAGAGGAAGTGGCTATCTTCGAAAGAAATGGAGCTGAAATTATCGGTGCCTGGCAGGATGTGGAAAGTCCCAATACGCTGGTTTATATGCTGGCCTATCGCGACCGTGCCCATCGCGAGGAAGTGTGGCAGGGCTTTGCTGCCGATCCCGCGTGGCAGTCCCTGCGTTTGAAATACAACGTTCCCCTGCAACGCCCGCAGGTGTTTATGCTGAGCAACACGGATTATTCAGCCTTGAAGTAATTTTGAAAGTGCAATTTTGGTAATAAACATTTTCTATAGGAGAGACATAATGTCAGCTAAAGAGTCTGGTAAGGAAAGACGTACGGTACCCCGCGAAGCCGTTCAGCTTTATGACCAATTTATTCACGGTGAGATCAACCGACGCAGTTTTCTCAATGGCGTGAAAAAGTTTGCCGTGGCCGGTTTGAGCGCCGGAGCCATCGTTGATGCACTCATGCCGGACTATGCCATGGGGCAGCAGATCGCTCGCGATGACGAACGTATCCGTGCCGATTACGTGACGCTGCCATCCCCTGAGGGTCATGGCTTTATTCGTGGCTATCTGGTGCGGCCCTATAGCGCCGACAGTCGCTCTGCGGAACCGGCAAAATTACCGGGAATCGTGGTAGTGCATGAAAATCGTGGTCTTAATCCCCATACCGAAGATGTAGCACGGCGCCTTGCGCTAGCGAACTTCATGGCCTTTGCTCCTGATGTTCTTACTTCCGTTGGCGGTTATCCCGGTGACGATTACCAGGGCGGACAACTGTTCAGTGGCCTGGATCCTGACAAGCGTTTGGAGGACATTGTGGCTTCCGCGCTGTGGCTGAAAAATCGTGATGACTGTACTGGCAAGATCGGTATTACCGGTTTCTGCTATGGCGGCAGTGTCTCCAATCAAATGGCGGTTCGTCTGGGTGCCGATCTGGCAGCAGCAGTCCCTTTTTATGGCGGTGGCGCACCACTGGATCAGGTAGCAAACATCAAGGCAGCCATTCAGGTACAACATGGCGCGCTGGACGCACGTCTGGTTGGTGCCTGGCCAGCCTATCAGCAAGCCCTTGCCGATGCCGGTGTAACCCATGAAGGTCATGTCCACGAAAACTCGGTGCATGGTTTCTTTAATGACGCCACGCCGGAGCGCTATAACGAAGCGGCAGCGACCCAGGCATGGCAACAAATGCTGGGTTGGTTTAATACTTACGTCAGAACCTAGTCAGTCAGGTCCGCTTTGAAAGAGCGAGTTTTCTGCAGCCTTTGCATTATTGGAGTAACAGGTGAATATCGATAAAGACAGCGTAGTCAGATTCCACTATATCCTGAAAGATGACAGTGGCGATGTGCTTGATAGTGCCGATGAATCCAGTCCCATGACCTACCTGCATGGTCATGGTGGGCTGATGGCCGGGCTGGAAAATGCCCTGGCTGGCAAATCCAGCGGTGATCAGGTGGAAGTCAGGCTGAGTGCCGCAGAAGCATTTGGAGAGCGTGAAGACAATGCCGAACAGCGTGTACCTCTAAAACACCTGGGTGGAGCCCGTAAATGGAAACCGGGTATGACGGCCACTGTGCATACCGAGCAAGGTCAGCGTCAGGTAACTGTACTCAAGGTAGGTCATACCATGGCGACTGTGGATACCAACCATCCGCTGGCAGGTAAAGCGTTAAACTTCAGTGTGGAAATCGTCGAGGTACGCCCGGCCAGCGCAGAAGAACTCAGCCATGGTCACGCCCATGGCCCGGGTGGTCATCAACACTGACATTCAGGGGTTCCGGTTTTGCCGACAGTGGAATCAGTTATTTGGTCGGTACCAGAATTCAGCATGACAACCCTGACAGGCATTGTTGATGGCAGCACTGGTTTCCATCAGGCCCAGTAAATCTTTTTCTTCAATAGTCTCCAGGGTAGTCCTGGTGAAAAACTGCATCTGCTTGATATAAGCGCGCCAATTCTCTGCGTCTGACTCCACCAGTGCCTGGATTTCCTCAGGTTGGTACTGGTAGTCGGGATAATCCGGATCAAGTGGCGCATTATCCATTTCACGTCCTGGAATCAGCAAGGCATTACCGGCTTCTATCAGGCTGATAGCACTGGCCTGCAAGCGAAACCAGTCCTCATCAGTTTGCGGGCGGATATCCTCTTCAACACCGTCTGCTGTCACCACATAACGTACCGCCTGCCACAGTTCCAGTGCACTGGGTTGAATAATGGCATTCATCAGGGTCAGGACAGAGGTGTCGGTATCGAAATATTCATCTGGATTGCTGTTTGCAACAGCAGCCTGTTCAAGGGCTTCGCTAATGTCTGATGCTGCTGCTAAAGGTGGCTCGGAAGGAGGCTGTTCGGCTGAACAGGCGCTGAGCAGCGCAAGGGCGAAAATTGGAATGATGCTTTTCATATTTCGAAGAAACTCTTGAATCCAGAATAATCAATCAAAGACAAAGGATAAAAGATAAAGGAAAAAAGTGACAGCTTCCTGATTTGATCGAAGATCTTGCTCTGGCTGTCATTGAAGATTGGTCAAAGCAGCAAGGCTTCCGTAATAGGATGGAACGCTGAGGCAGATTGCTGTAATGAGGTGGCTGTCAAAGAAGGCACGCCATAAACCTCGGCGCTGATATTGCAATCCTTGATGATTTTATCCAGTAACTGATCAAAATCGCCATCGCCGGAAAGCAGCACAACGGTGTCGACTTCATTCGCGGCATCCAGTACATCAATGGTAATGCCCACATCCCAGTCACCTTTTGCAGAACCATCACTGCGCTGGATATAGGGCTTGAGTCTAAGCGTAAAGCCGATATGTTTAAGTGCGCTTTGAAATTTGAGTTGGCCTTCATCACCGCGATGGGTGGCATAGGCCTTGGCGACGACGATCTCTCCCTGTTTGCTCAGTTGCTGCCAGAAAGCCCGATAATTGAATTGGCGACCATAGGCTTCGCGGGTGGTGTAGTAGATGTTTTGCACATCGACAAAGACGGCAATTTTATTCGCGATAGGATATCTCCCTTTAGATCGTTGGTTTTTCTGGCAAGTGTTAATCAAGGTTCAGTGAATATTCTATTTTGAACCTGTAATCCTCTTCGGTAATAGTATCGGTCAGGGTCGGGTAGGGTGATGCATCAAGCAATCTGAAATTGTAATCCTCGGTTTTTACGGACTCACCCGGTACATCCCCGTTGCCTTCAAGTGTCAGTTCCATCAGGGTAATGCTATTGCTGACATGGTCCTGTAATTGCAGGCCAATAATTACCTCGCCGGCTACAATGCACTGAGCGTCTTGCGGGCAGCGTGAATCCTGAATATCCAGCAGGGTCAGAGTATCTTTGGTAAATAGAACAGCTGATGCGGCTGATGATAATGTCACGGTCTGAGCCCCCACTGAAGCGGCGTCAGTCTTGCTGGCGGAAAGGATGCTGAAGTCTCCGGTTTTACTGTCCAGAGCGATTGAGACATCTTCGTAATACACTTTTCCGTTAATCACCAGCAGAGGAACCGTCAGGGTGTTGTCACTGGTAGAAAAAGTAGCTACTTCTGCAGCAAGCTGTGTGCAACACAGCGTTAGTAAAAGCGTATAAATTATTTTCATGGCAGAGCCCTGTTTTATCTCTCGATTATGGCTTGGCGCGGTGCCCGGTCAGTCTTTTAATGCCGCTTCATGCCGGGCTTCCAGAGGCATCAATGCCGCACGAATGCTTGCCCCCCAGATCAGGTTGCCCATGGCATTAAGATGGAGGTCGTCGGCGACAAAAATATCGTCCATCACTGTTCCATCCTGCTTCAGGAAAGGATTGGCCACATCAACGTAATGGACCAGGGGGTCAGTTGCGGCAATCATTCGGTAGCCAGCATTTACCAGCTGTGCGTTTTGCCAGATATTTTTACGCAATATGCTGGGTTTTACGGAAAGCACATAAATGCGGGATTGCGGTAACTCGTCGTGAATGCGGCTGATAATCTGCTGCAACTGATCAAGGATGGTTTCTGCAGGAACACCATAGGCGGTATCGTTATCACCTTCATAGATCAGAATGGCCCGAGGCTTGTACTTTAGTACTACACGGTCCAGATGAAACAACAGGTCTCCCATGACGCTGCCACCAAATCCTCTTGGAATAACGGTTAGCGGGGCCAGGGCTGCCGCAGCCTGATCATTCCAGCGGGCAATGCTGGAGCTGCCGGTAAGCACAATAGCACCCTGCGGCGGGGGATTAAGCTCATCCTGACGCTGAAATGCCTGCATATCACTTTCCCAGCGTGTCGGGTCGAGATCCGCTTGTGCACTGACTCCCCCTGTTAAAAGTAGAAGAGCCAGCAAGGCGATAAAGCGTATAGAACAATTACTGTAGCAACTTTTCATTTTCAAAATCCAGGTCAAATATTTGTTACGAATTTAGCTGATAGTAAGCAAATATGGATTAAACACCAATAGTGAGAAAACATCTGCCAGAAACTCCATAATGCCGGTGCACCACGTATCAGTAAAACCAGTGCTTTATCTATATAATGTTTGGTAGTGAAATGATGTAAATCAACATGGTAACATTACCCCAAGGTTACTATTTGCCCATCAGATTTTCCTGTCAGATAATTAGTATCAAGAATTAATTTACCGAGCCAGACCTCAGCTGATAAGGAGACACTATGTCAGTTGAACATCATGATCTACACCATGAATTTCCCGAATTGAATGATAAAATTCATGAAATGAAGACAAATAACAATCATTTTCGCAGGCTGTTTGATGAGTATCATGAGCTAACAACGCAAGTGGAGAACATGGAGAACGAGGTAACACCGGTATCCTCCATGACTGAAGAAGAGGCGAAGAAACGCCGCTTGCATTTGAAAGATGAACTTTACGCCATGCTTATCAAATAAAACTTTTGATGATTTAAAAACCAGCCTCATGGCTGGTTTTTTTTGTTCTGAAATTTATAACGAGACAATCTCAATAAATTTCTGGAAAAGGTCTATTGCCAGTCTGCAGGGTTTAACGCGTAATATTTTCTCAGCACCTCGAATAACTCCGGGTGCTTTTACCTGAGCTTCGCAGGTTTCTCAAAAAAGGTTTCTGTCGCCACGGCAAAAAATTCGGCTGGATTGGTAGCACCATAATAATCCATTACTGATTTGTGGTGATGAGTAAAATCCTTGTTCAACTCCTCGAATTCTTTCGAAAGAATGTTTGCCCATGTGGTGTAGCTGTTGCTGTGTAAAATGGGTGCGCCATTGGCTGAACCGGATTCGCTGTCAAGCTGGTAAGAAAATTCATGCAATACCACATTTTGCCCGTCCTGAAAATTCCTGATGCCTTTTTCAACATCATCCCAGGACAGGATAATCTTGCCATAATGCCAGGATTCACCCAGTAAACCCCGCTCACCAGAAGCCACAGTGCCATCGGGACCATGCTGGTCATGGTTGGCACGAAACGCATAGGGATAGACCAGAATGTGTTTCAGGCGGGAATAGATTCCGGTTTTCCGGTTTAGCAGTAACAGACAGGCTTCCGCTGCAATAGTTACTCTTATCTCGTCATTCATCTCAAGCCCGTCACAGCCATAGAATGTTTTACCGGCGATAAATAACTTCACCATGTCCTTAAGCTGGACTTGTTCTGATGCTGTCAGTTTCTGAAAAAAAGGTAGACGCTGATCAATGATGGATTGCCACTGGTCAGGAAATGGTTTCTTGAGAATGCGTTTTTGGCGCCAGCCAGGGTAATAAATGCCAATGGAGACAACCAGCACAATGAGTAGCAGAATAAAGAGTTCAGTCATGACGCTCAGGATACTGCCTGTGGTGGCCTTTATTCAAATTTACTCAGATCTGCAACCTGTCGATTCCAAAGTGAAGTGACTTTGAGCTTGTTGCCCGAGCCAAAGAAAATAAGAATCATGGCGCTTGCAATAATCGGTAAGTGACCAAAGATTTCAGTCAAGGCTTCGCTATATTCGCCACTGGCAAAGAAAGTAATATTGGAAGCCAGCATAAAGGCTGAGACCACAAGGATATTAATTCGGGTGGTGGTACCAAGTACCAGGATAATGCCAAAAACCACTTCCATCACACCAGCGGATAAGACAAAAAGCTGGTTGCTGAATTGTGTCACGCCAAGATTGGCCATTAAATTCCACTGATATTTGATGACAAAAAATTCACCCAGTTCAGGGTTCAGTAGTTTTTCAGATAGACCAAGCGTAATAATTGCAATACCGGTGAGGATTCTCAACGCTGAAATCGAATAGGCTTTTAACTGGGCTCGGTATTTCATCGGGTAAAAATGAAAAAGCAACAGACAACAGGCAATGCCAAAGATGTTCAGGTATTCCATGGCGGCAATAATGCCAAATTGCAGCGCCACCCCCAGTGACAGGATCATCAGCATGATGGTGGCAGCAAAAATATGGAAGTTTGCTACAAGCAAAAGCCCGATGACGGCTTCCAGTAGTACCAGGACTTCGCCAAAGCCAGCACTTGCCCGTAGGTGTGGGGCAAAGATAACGCCACTGTAGGCTGACATCAGCAGGGACAGACCAGTGCACATTTTAAGGAGATACATCAGGTAATCCTGACGCACATTCTTTAACAGTGGTAAAATCGGAAACTTATTATCAAGAAAAACCGAGTAAAGGATGAGAAGAAGCGCAATGCCGGACCAGATTAAGACCGGGGTATCCAATAGCCCATAGGGTGTATAGGCAGAGCTGATTTCTCCTTCAACGGGCAAAAACCATTTCACGTGGGCGCCTGATGAAGCACTAAAAAAAAGACAGCAAGGAAGAACAGCCAGGAAGAACAGCCAGACTCAATACCTTGATGTTATCGGGTCGGCTCATGGATTATTGCTGACCCTGTTCTATTTCTTCCCAGCGCGCGTAGAGTTTTTCCAGACTTTCCTGTGCAGCAGAGACCTGTTTCAGTACATCGTCGATTCTGGACTGCTCTTGCTGGTAAAACTCGGGGCTGGAAATAGTCTCTTCCAGCTGTCCTAGTGCTATCTCGGCCTCTTCAATTTTACCAGGTAACTGGTCAAGCTCCCGTTGCAGCATATATGACAGTTTGCGCGGTTGGGTTAACTGCTGTTTTAGTGGTTTTGGCTGCTCCGGCTTTTCCTGGCTCGTTCCAGAGTTTTTTCCTGTACTGGTTTCACTATTAAAAGAGCCGCCGTGATAAATCCAGTCCTGATAACCACCAATATAATGATTCACTTCACCATCACCTTCAAACACGATGGAGCTGGTGACGACGTTGTCGAGAAAGGCGCGGTCATGGCTGACCAGTAACAGGGTGCCATCAAAAGACAACAGTATTTCCTCAAGCAATTCCAGGGTTTCCATGTCCAGATCATTGGTTGGTTCATCCAAAACCAGCATGTTGGCGGGCTTGCTGAAGAGGCGCGCAAGAATCAGGCGGTTCTGTTCGCCACCTGAAAGAGATTTTACCGGCTGGCGGATGCGGTCAGGTGTAAACAGGAAATCCTGCAGGTAACTGATGACATGGACATCGCGACCATTAATGGTGACAAAATCTCCACCATCGGCGAGGTTATCCTGAACGGTTTTTTCCAGTTCAAGTTGCTCCCTGAGTTGGTCAAAATAGGCAATTTCGATCCGCGTACCGATTTTGACCTTGCCGTGGTCTGGGGTAAGTTGTCCCAGTAATATTTTCAGCAGGGTAGTTTTGCCAGTGCCGTTAGGACCAATCAGGCCAATACGGTCTCCGCGCATAATGGTAATTGAGAAATCCTTCACCAGTTGTTTGTCATCATAGCCATGCTTGATGCCCAGCGCTTCAACCACGATCTTGCCAGAAGCGTCACTTTTGTTGAGAGAAATTCTGGCATTGCCCTGAACATTGCGGCGCGCTTTTAATTCATTGCGCATTTTTTCCAGGGCACGAACGCGGCCTTCATTACGTGTGCGTCGGGCCTTGATACCCTGGCGAATCCAGACTTCTTCTCTGGCCAGCTTCTTGTCAAATTCAGAATGGGTTTTCGCTTCTGCAGCCAGTTGCTGATCTCGATGAATTAAAAAGCCTTCGTAATCATGCTGCCAGTAAATAAGGTGGCCACGATCAAGCTCCATGATGCGATTCGAAACTTTCTGCAGAAAGGTTCGGTCATGGGTAATCAGAACAATGGCGCCGCGAAAATCCAGTAACAGTTTTTCCAGCCATTCGATAGCGGGAATATCCAGGTGGTTGGTGGGTTCATCCAGCAGTAAAATATCCGGCTCCAGCACCAGTGCTCTTGCCAGTGCAGCCCGCCTCGACCAGCCACCGGAGAGACTCGACATCGGGCTATCACTGGGCAGGTCCAGTTGGCTGATAACGGTTTCTACTTTCTGCTGAATTTTCCAGCCATCAATGGCATCGATTTCTGTCTGCAGTCTTGACAGTTTATCCATGTCCACAGTGCCTTCTGTCAGCACTGTCAGCTGATGATATTCTTTTAACAGGCGACCCACTTTTTCCAGACCGCCGGCGATAAATTCATAGACAGTTTCTTCTGCCTGGAAGGGCAGTTCCTGTTCCAGTGCGGCGATGCGTATGCCCGGACTTACCCAGCGTTCACCGCTGTCCGGTTTGTTCTCTCCTATCAGAATTTTCAGCAGGGAGGTTTTGCCAACGCCATTGCGCCCGAGCAGGCCGACAATGTCGCCAGACTCAATGGTCATGGCTTCCTTTTCAAGCAAGACCTGTGGCCCATAGGCCAGATGGATATCTTTCAGGGTAAGTAGGGGCATGGTACCGAGTATGTCTCACGTTGGATGTTGTTTTGGCTGAAGTCGCTTTGCCTGCGCAAACTAGCGCGCAAATCCGACTTTAACCGGGGTTCATGCTAACAGGATCAGTCTCAGGTTGGGATAGTCACCATTGCTTCGGGTTGCTGCAGTCCTTTGAGTTTTATTGCCATTTCCTTTTGTACCAGGAGAAAACTGATTACTGCCTGCAAGGTGACGGACAATACCGAGACATACCAGATCTGGTTTTCTGTGAAGCCGTCCTGTTTGCTCATCCATACAGCAATGGGAATAAAAATAATCAGGCGGCTGGCGGAACTAAGCATGGCCGGTTTGGTATTGCCCAGCCCCTGAAACATGCCGGAACAGGTAAAAATAATGCCCTGGGCAACGAAATTCCAGGAAATGATCTGCAGGAATCCGGCCCCGACACTGATGACTTCAGCTTCTTCGGAAAAGGAGGCAATGATGGTTTCAGGATGAAATTGCAGCACCAGGGTAACTACGAACATAACAAAGGCACTGAGCATGATGCCCTTGTAACAGACTTCGCGAACCCGATCGCCATGGCCGGCTCCGAAGTTTTGCCCGGCAATGGGGCCCACGGCAAAGGCAATGGCCATGGTCGGCATGAAGATGGATTGCATGATGCGCCCGCCAATACTGAAGCCCGCCTGGGAGGCTTCGCCGAAGTCCTGGATCAGCCAGTAGACGATGGCAAAATAACCAAACATGAGCAGCATCTCGCCGCCCGCCGGCAGTCCGATATTGAGCATTCTGCCCCAGATAGCAAAACGGGGTTTCCACAGGCCTGGCTGGAAAGACACATATTTTTCCAGCTTGATGAAATAGGCCAGCAGTAAAATAACACCGATTGCACTGGAAATAGTGGTAGCCAGGCCGGCACCCATGACGCCAAGCGCTGGACCCGGTCCCCAGCCAGCAATGAAAATTGGGGCCAGGATAATATTAAGAATGATGGTTATGACCTGGATCATCACGGTGGGTTTGACGATACCGGTGGCGCGCAGGGTAGAGCCCATTCCCATGATGGCGAATTGCATGCCCATGGCGGGCAGGAACCAGTTCAGAAAGATAACGCCCTGACGTTGAGCATCTCCAGCGGCAATAGTGCTCATAAACAGATCCGACAGAGTATAGCCACCCACTAGAGTGAAGATGGCACACAGGGCTGCCAGTACCATGGACTGGTTGAATACCAGGTTTGCATAATCCTGGTCCTTGCGACCTACGGCCTGGGAAATCAGGGCCACAGAACTCACGCCCAGTACCTGGCTTAACGCCATTACGACAAAAAACAAGGTGCCAGCGGCACCGACCCCGGCAATAGCCGCATCCCCCAGGGCAGAGACAAAATAAAGATCAATTAGCAGATACAGGGTCTGGAAAATCATCCCGGCAGCCACGGGCGCCGCCATGGTCAGTATGGTACGAGTGATGGAACCCTGAGTGAGATCTTTCATGGCTTGCTTGTCCGGAGAGAAAAAAACGCGAGTTTACAGGAATACAACCTGCTCTGGCAGAATGTTTTTACTTATCTGTCTAGAACGGATCGAGAAAGTCACCGGACCTGATCAGACTGTCTTCAGCGACCGGTAGATTGTAGAAATATACCCAGGCAGAATAGACAGAACCATCAGGTAATGAAACGCTTTCACGGCTACGGGTATACAGGTGAGGTTGCGATGAATGTGCCGCACATTCTTCGTACTCATCCAGAGCCGTTAGTCGGGATTTCCCGCCACTAAATGCATACAATTCCCCCACAACATATTCGCTGTTGTTTTTCGCGCGCAGCAACCCCGGATAATCTGTTATCAGATACAGCCTGCCTGGCAAGGTGGCGCGACTTATCAGGGTAAATTCGGGGGCTATCAGCCTGTGATAATTCGCTGAGTCAGAGTCACTGCGCAAAGTACCATATACAAAAAGATAGTCCAGGGGATGTGTCATTAGTTGAGACATTAGTTGTGAGATAAATATTAATGATTTGAATATCAGTGGTGTCTTTATAGTCAGCCGATGGTTTAGTATAGATATCTTGTTTAGCGGCAGCAGTATACCGAAAATATGCCGATAGAATTATCTCTTAATCCTCATGCCATAGGTGTGCTGGTACTTACTGTGCTAGCGCTGGTTCTTTTTACCCGCGATAAAATCCCGCTGGAAACCTCAAGTCTGTTTGTGCTGGTGACCCTGACGGCAGGTTTTGAACTGTTCCCCTACAGCCATGACGGCGAGACACTCCACGCCATAGATTTTTTTTCCGGCTTCGGTCATGAGGCCCTGGTGGCTGTTACCGCACTGATGATTGTGGGGCATAGCCTGGCACGTACCGGTGCCCTGGAACCAATAGGCAGAATGCTGGCAAGGTTCTGGGAAATTTCCCCGCAACTGTCTTTTCTGCTCACCCTGCTGGTTGGCGCCGGGCTTAGTGCCTTTGTCAATAATGTGCCTATCGTTATTCTGCTTTTGCCCATACTCACCAGTGTCTCTCTGAAAACCCAGACACCTGCTTCGCGCATCCTGATGCCAATGGGTTTTGCGACACTTATCGGTGGTATGGGAACGACCATCGGTACTTCCACTAATTTATTGGTGGTTTCGGTAGCGGTGAGCATGGGCATGGATAGCTTCAGTATGTTTGAGTTTTTGGCACCCGTGGCCATTACCAGCACTCTGGCCATTGCCTACCTGTGGTTGATTGCCCCGCGCATCCTGCCGGAACGGGATTCGGAGTTGAAGGACTCTTCACCGCGTATTTATTCCGGAGCACTGAGTATCAATGAAGCGGGCGTCACCGATGGACTTACCCTGAAGGAAGCGGTGGAAAAAACTGATAATGAAATCAAGGTGCTCTATGTAAAACGGGCAGGCAGCGATTACCTGTCTGTCCCTCATGGCAGTATCAAGCTTGGTGCTGGGGATCAGTTACTGGTCCGCGATACCCCTGACAACCTGAAGGCCTTTGAGAAACTGCTTGGCGCAGAACTTTATAGCAGCGATAACCGTGTGGATGAAGATCATCCGTTACAGGCGGAAGGGCAGCAAATGGCAGAAGTTATTGTGACCCAGAACTCGCCATTGTTGGGCAGGACGCTGGCCAATATGCGCTTTGCAGATCGTTACCAGGTAGCGACACTGGCGTTGCATCGTGCCGGTTCGCAGAATCGAAAATTGATGTCGGAAATGTCAAATATTCCACTGCAGATCGGTGATGTGCTGCTGGTTCAGGGCGCCAGTGAGAAGATTGTCGAATTGAAAAAAGGGGGAAGAATACTGGTGCTTGATGGTACAGCAGATCTTCCTCATTCGAAAAAAGCGCCAGTGGCTCTTGGCATTATGGTGCTGGTAGTTGCTGTGGCGGCTCTCGGGTTACTCCCCATTGCCATCAGCTCTGTGCTGGGGGTTTTACTGCTGATAGTCAGTGGCTGTCTGGGCTGGCGCGATGTGGGGGAAGCGGTGAATACCCAGATAGTATTAATTGTAGCGGCTTCCCTTGCCCTGGGCGTCGCCATGCTGAATACCGGCGCGGCCGATGTCATGGCTGGGCAGTTTGTTCGTATGACCTCGGATTCCTCCATTACCCTGCAACTCAGTGGCCTGATGCTGCTGATGGCTATTCTGACAAATATCGTTTCCAACAATGCCGCTGCCGTGATCGGTACACCCATTGCCATGAGTATTGCCCAGCAGCAGGGGCTTGCTGTGGAGCCTTTTGTACTGGCGGTACTGTTTGGTGCCAATATGTCCTATGCCACTCCCATGGCTTATAAAACCAATTTGCTGGTGATGACGGTCGGTGGCTATTCCTTTAATGACTTTCTCAAGGTGGGTATTCCACTGACCGTGATCATGTGGGTAAGTCTGAGCTTCATGATTCCCATATTTTTTCCTGTCTAGTTCAGTAGCCCAAACTCAGGACAGGATGAGGATGAACAAAGCCGCCTGCTTAGGTTCTTTGTAAAACAGAAAAATTGAAAACAGCAGACTTGACCGCGACGCGTAGTCGGGAAAAGTCTGCCGTGAACGAGACGTGCTTATCAGGCGAGGCTAAAACCATGATGTTTTAGCGGCAGGGACCTGACACGGGTACCAGTAGCGGCATAAATGGCGTTACAAAATGCGGGCAGGATTGGCGCCTGGCCGGGCTCGCCCACACCTCCCCAGAAACCGCCAGTCGCTTCCAGAACCGTTTCAATCACTGGCATTTCTGCCATGCGCAGGAGCCGGTAGTTGTGGAAATTGCTTTCCTGAACCTGACCTTCCTGCAGCGTAATCTCACCCCACATGGCGGCGCTGATGGCCCAAACGGTAGCGCCTTCAAGCTGGGCTGTCACATTATCCGGATTGACCATATGGCCGGTATTAATGCCCTGGATGACACGGTGAATCTTAATGGCCCCGGCATCATTAACCGATAATTCCACAGCGGCAGCGGTATAACTGCCATAGGGTTCAGTCGTGGCAATACCACGATAAATGCCTGCTGCAGGCGCCTCATCCCAGCCGATGGCATCGGCGACCTTCTCCAGAATATGGCGGGATAATTCATCTTCCGCCATGTGTTTCAGGCGGAAATGGTAGGGGTCTTCGCCGGCAGCCACGGCCAGTTCATCTATAAACTGTTCACGAGCGAAGGGGGTTTGCGACCAGCCAACGGTGCGCCAGAAACCCAGCGGCACATGGGTAGGGGTAAGTTTAAAGTCCTGAAACTGATCGGGTATTCGGTAAGGCAGGCGGGTAAATCCTTCCGCAGCAGTGAAATCGACACCATCGCGCAGGGGCACACCACGCATCTGGTTAAGAATTGAGCCACTGGCAATACGCGCTTTCCAGCCTGAAATATTGCCGTTGCTATCCAGTCCGCCCTTCAGGCGATACATTGCCAGGGGACGGTAGAAGTCATGTTGGGTATCTTCTTCTCGAGTCCAGAGCAACTTCACCGGCGTACCTTCGGGTAGCTGAGCCGCAATCAATGCTGCGGAACGTGCATAGTCACTGGAGCCACCGCGACGACCAAAGCCACCGCCGGCCTGGACACGATGGGCGTAGACATTTTCCTGTTCCACACCAAGCGCATTGACGACTTCTGAGACCAGGCCTTCAGGTGCCTGGGTGGAAGCCCAGATATCGATTCGATCAGGGTTAATGCGAACGGTAGCACCCATGGGTTCCATGGGGGAGTGGCTCAGGAAAGGGGTAAAGTATTCGGCTTCCAGTACCTGCTCTGCATTGGCCAGAGCCTGATCAGCATCGCCACTATTATTGGGCATGAGCGCTGCTTCAGGCGCATCAAGACTGGCTTTGAAGGTAGCAAGAATGTCATCACTGCTGACATCACCGTTACCATTGCTATCCCACTCAATTTCAATTTCCTGCAGGGCCTTGTTGGCGCGCCACCAGTTATCCGCTACTACAGCCACAGCATTGTCATCTATGCTCATGACCTCAATGACTCCTCTGCGGGACCTGGCTTTACTGGCGTCAAAGGATCTCACCGTGCCACCAAAAACCGGACACTGCCTTATCGAGGCATACACCATGCCGGGTAATTCTATATCTACGCCATATACCTGGGAGCCGTCCACGGAAGGGGGAATATCCACGCGCGGGAAGGACTGTCCGATGATGTGCCAGTCGGCTGGATCTTTCAGTGTCACTGATTGCGGGACTGGTTGGGCGGCTGCAGCTGCGGCAAAGGCGCCAAAGCCACTTTTCCGACCACTGCCGGCATGACTGATTATGCCGTTGCTGACATTGATTTCAGCGGTATCCACACCCCATGTATCAGCAGCAGCAGCTACCAGCATGGCGCGGGCACTTGCACCGGCATTGCGCAGATATTCCTGGGAGTTACGAATGGTCTGACTGCCAACGGTGACCATAGCGCCCCATGCTCGATCCATGCGGATATGTTCATTCACATCTACATATTCGATATTGACCTGTTCCCAATTGGCATCAAGTTCATCGGCGACCAGCTGGGGGGCAGAGGTCATGCTGCCCTGGCCCATCTCGCAACGGGCATATTTTATGGTAACCAGATCATCAGGGCTGATTTGTACCCAGATATTGATGTCGCTGCCGCCATCGGCTGCCATCTGCGCTTTACCGGGCAAATGCAGTCCTAGGGCAAAACCACCGCCAACAGTAGCAGAGGTCAGGATGAAGCGGCGTCGAGATGAATTAATAGTTGAATTTTTCATGATCCGCTCCTTATGCTTCGTAGGCCAGTGTGTTTTCAGGATTATTGCCAGCCACATCATGGATGGCATCCCGAATGCGTTTATAGGTGCCACACCGGCAGAGATTGGTCATGGCGGCATTGATATCTGCATCAGAGGGTTGGGGTTTTTTCGCCAGCAGGGAGACGGCTGTCATGATTTGTCCTGACTGGCAATAACCGCACTGGGGGACCTGGTGTTTGACCCAGGCCTGTTGCACAGGATGGGAAGCATCCGCTGACAGACCTTCGATGGTGGTGATGGCTTTACCCGCCGCCGCCGCCACTGGAAAAGAGCAGGAGCGCACCGGTTCACCATCAATATGGACAGTGCAGGCGCCACACTGTGAAATGCCACAGCCAAACTTGGTGCCCTTCAGGTTCATAATATCCCGCAGCACCCAAAGCAAGGGCATATCTGCTTCTACATCTACTTCATGGGTTTCATTGTTGATTTGTAATTCCATAGTCTTTCCCCTGTCTCTCAATCTGATCGTTGCTGGCACAAAACATTACAGCAATACAGTCTTTATATGAAGCATGAAATAACGATTTAGTGCCTACAAGGCGGCTGTGCTGGTCGGGGCCTTGCTGCATTACTTTTCTTGCTTTGCAGTCCTGGTTCTGCCTTTACTGATGATATACAGCCCGCTCAGGATGATCACGGCAATTCCTATCCAGGTCACTGAATCAGGTAATTCCCCCCAGAATAAAAACCCCAGGGCCAGGGTCCAGATAATACGCGAATAATCAAAGGGTGTTACTTTTGCCGGGCTGGCGCAATGCACGGCCTTGGTAATGGACAGCAGGGCCAGAGTGGCAAAAAACGCCACTCCAAAAAGCATGGCCAGGGACTGGAAGTCCGGTGTTACCCAATCACGCCAGGCAAACCAGGCCCCGGCAATTATGGTGGCAGGGTAGATATAGAAATTAAGAGTTAAGGCAGATTCGGTTTTGACCAGAGCCCTTGCTGAAATGCTCAGATAGGCAGATGACAGCACAAACCCCAACATCACCAGATGGGCGATATGGAAGTGGCCCGGGGTAGGCCTGACGACAATGATGACTCCAACCAGCCCCAGTATGATCGCCATTAACATGCCTTTGTTCATGGGTTCCTTGAGCACGGTAATACTGTAAACCGCTACCACCAGTGGCGTTGCAAACACCAGTGAGGTGACTTCCGCCAGAGGAATGTATTTCAGCCCGACCAGAATGCATACCGTCATACTAATCCCCACCAGTGAGCGAATCAGATGGTTTAGCGGGCGCGAGGTTTTAAAATCCCGGGGTTTACCGTTGGCCAGAATCACCAGGGCAATCAACATAAGACCGAATACACTGCGTAGCCAGACCACCTGGGACAGGGGATAGCCCTGGGTTACCAGTTTGCCCAGGGCATCGGCAATGGCAAACAGTACAGAGCCGGTCATCATGAACGCGATGCCCTTGCCTAGATGTTGCTGAACTTGTTCGGAAGTATTGAGCGTCGTGCTCGATTGTTCCTGTTCAGGGCTGTTTTCAGGGGCGGTTTGGGGCATTAAATAACGTGAGCTCAGCGTTGAAAAAGACAAAATTGCCAGATGTGGTTTTGTGTGAGCATTGTATTTCAAAAGCCTTCGCAATGGCATCGCCTCACTCAATAAGTCCGCGACTGCGACAATATGTCGCATCTGTTCTCAGGCACATTTTTCTATAATAACGCCACTTTCCATAATCAGAAGTGTAGCCAAATCCTATGTTGTGCAAGCAGTCCCTATTTGTTACTGAATTCTCATTGCAATTAAATAACAAAATAACCACTGCGCTCTCACTGCTGGCATTTGCTTTGCTGCTGCCGGTTTACTCACAGGCACAGAATGCTGAACCAGAAATCCAGGAAATTGTGATTACCTCGGTTAGAGACACCAGTGTATTGATGACCGATGAAACCCTGGTCGCTCCGCCTGATACAGCCCAGATGCTACGCATGATGCCTGGTGCCAATCTCAACAAAAATGGTGAGCTTACCGGCATTGCCCAGTACCGCGGCATGCATGGTGACAGGGTTAATATCAGTATCAATGGCTCAAGCATCAGTTCGGCCGGACCCAATGCCATGGATGCCCCGCTACATTATGCGCCGGTGGCGATTCTTGAGTCTCTGACGGTGCAGCGTGGCATCGCTCCGGTGAGCAGTGGCCAGGAAACTATCGGCGGCAGCATGGAAGCCAAAACCCATTCAGGCAATTTCACCAACAGCTCTGATTTCAGCTTCGCCGGCCGGGTTTACACTGGCCTGCAATCTATTAATTCAGGCAATGTCGCCAGTGCCGCGTTGGCCATCGCAAACGATACCCATTTGTTCAGCACCTCATTGATGACAGAAAGCGCCGATGACGCAGAATTTGCTGGTGGCAACATCACACCTTCTGAATATGAACGTGAACGTATTGACCTGCGCTATGGCTATCGGGATAACCGGCAGGAGTTCAATGTCAGTGTTGCGGTCAATCAAACCGGCGATGCCGGAACCCCGGCGCTGCCAATGGACATCCGCTCCATTGACAGCAAGCATCTTGATTTCGATTATCGTCGGGAAGGGGGGGCATTCAATATTGTTTCCTCTATATCTGTTAACAGCATCGAACACTGGATGACCAACTTTCATCTGCGTCGCCCGCCTCAGGACACTATGATGACCAGCGGCGCCATGCGTTATCGACAAACCTTTGCGGCCAGTGACAATGCCAGTTTTTCCCTGCAGCTGGAGCAGCCCCTTGAAAATGGCTTGCGCCGATTCGGGCTTGACGGGCACTGGAGTGGTCATGATGCGGATATCAGTAATCCCAATGCCATGATGTTTGGCATCACTAATTTCTCCGATGTAGAAAGGGATATCGTCGGCGTTTTCCTTGAACAGGAAATGAGCATAGGGAGCAGGGTTGGTCTGGAAGCCGGCATACGACTGAACCAGGTGTCCATGGATGCAGGCAAGGTCGGGGCGAATCTCAATCCGATGGGCATGACCATGGGTATGCCGGTGATGATGAATAATATGGCCGCTATGCTGGCCACTGGTTTCAACAGCCAGTCACTGGCGCAGGATGATACCAATGTAGACTGGTTCGCCAGACTCAGTGTTGAGACCTCTGCTGCAACTACCTGGTACCTGGGTGCTGCCAGAAAAATGCGCGCACCGTCCTATCAGGAGCGTTACCTGTGGCTGCCAATGGAATCTGCCGGCGGTCTGGCCGACGGGATTACCTATATTGGTAATGTTGCGCTGGATTCGGAAACCTCCCATGAAGTGGAGGCAGGGTTTGACTATAACCGCCCGGATTTTGCGTTTTATCCGCGGGTTTTCTACAAGAACGTGGATGACTATATCCAAGGTACCGCGTCCACCAATATGACTGCCAACCAGTTTGCCATGATGATGGTGAATATGGGGATGGGTTCAGCAAATCCCTTACAGTTCAACAATGTGGATGCGAGGCTCTATGGTCTGGATCTGGAGTCACGCTACCAGATCAACGAACGTCTCAGCCTGCAGGCCAATCTCAGCATGGTCAGGGGAAAGCGACGGGATATTAATGACAATCTTTATCGAATAGCCCCGGACAATTTCCTGTTGGCGCTTAACTGGAGTGCCGGGGTTTGGACGGCAAGTCTGGAAAATATTACCTATGCCAGTCAGGACAGAATATCCGTAACCAATCGCGAACTCACTACCGGCGGCTATAGTTTGCTGAATCTGAACACGCGATTTTACCCGCAGGAAAATCTGGAAATTGGTCTGGGCATCAATAATATGCTGGATCGTGAATACCGCGATCATCTGGCGGGCTACAACCGGGCATTTAATCCTGATATCGCTTTACGTGACAGGCTTCCCGGCCTGGGCAGAAATCTCTATGGGCGTTTGATCTGGCAGTTCTAGTTAAAACGGCAGGCTGGAGGTTACTCATCAGCGTCGTCAAAGCGCTCATAATTTTCCAGGCGCTGCTTTGCTTCGACAAACTCGATAAGGGACTGCAGAAACTCCGGGTTTTCCCGCGCCAGTGTGTCCATTTTTTTCTGCAGTTGTTTCTGTTGCATGGGAATGGAAAATTGTTGTGGGATCGCAGTACCGCCTGATACAGACCCTGACGAGACTTCGCCAGGGCCACCCAGCATAGTCCTGAACATGGCCAGATGATCCTGTGCTTCCGCTCTGGTGGCTTCCCGTTCAAATTCAGGTTTGCATTCCCGGTAATCGAACAGGGAATTGATGCGTTTTTCTGTATCGCAGGTAATCCTGAAGCGTTTTTCATCCACCAGTTCATTAAACAGGTCATAGACCTTGTCTTCGGCTTCGATAGTCAACTCCCTGAGCCGATACACTGGCAACTGCTCGGTCACGGTTATTTCTTCGGTGGGTCTTTCTCTGGCAGGGGCTATGGTGGCTGAATTATTTGCTGCGGGCTGATCTGGTTCAGAGGAAGAATCAGTCTGGGCAAAAGAGACTTGAACAATACTACTCACCAGTAATATGGTCAGAAGCTTGCGTGCTATTGCGTTTATATTTTCCATAATATAAATCCATGTTCCCCATTATCGCCTTTATTTTTATTAATTTCTGAATCCATTGTCCAGTTTTTCCGAATCAATAATATGGAAAAATGAAAAAGGAGGCGGGTTAAAATACAGGACATTGAGTGCCCCGAGGTTTTTACCAGCGATGGGATAAAAACCTGGGAATATCTCAGGCCAGGGTCTTTTTCAGGAAATGTCCGGTATGGCTGGCTTTGACTTTAGCCACCTGCTCCGGTGTGCCGGTGGCAATAATCTGACCACCTTCGTCGCCGCCTTCCGGGCCAAGATCCACAATCCAGTCTGCCGTCTTGATGACATCCAGGTTATGCTCAATGACCACGATAGTATTGCCGTGATCGCGCAGACGATGCAGTACATTCAACAACTGTTTGATATCGTGGAAATGCAAACCGGTAGTGGGTTCATCAAGTATATAGAGAGTCTTCCCGGTATCGCGTTTGGATAATTCGCGTGCCAGTTTCACGCGCTGGGCTTCGCCGCCGGACAGCGTGGTGGCGGACTGGCCCAGGCGAATATAGGAAAGTCCGACTTCAATCAGGGTTTGCAGTTTGCGGGCTATCTGCGGTACCGGGTCGAAAAACTCGCGCGCATCCTCAATGGTCATATCCAGCACTTCATGAATATTCTTGCCCTTGTATTTCACTTCCAGGGTTTCGCGGTTATAGCGTTTGCCCTTGCAGATATCACACATGACATAGATGTCCGGCAGGAAATGCATTTCCACTTTCACCAGGCCATCGCCCTGGCAGGCTTCACAACGACCACCCTTGACATTGAAGCTGAAGCGCCCGGGTTTATAGCCACGGGAACGTGATTCCTGGGTAGCGGAAAACAGTTCCCGCACCGGGGTAAAAATACCCGTATAGGTAGCCGGGTTGGAACGCGGTGTACGTCCGATCGGACTCTGGTCAATATCCACCACCTTGTCCAGTTGCTGCAGACCGTCCAGCTTGTCATAGGGGGCCGCATCCAGGGTTGATGCTCGATTTAGGAGTGTTGCTGCCAGTGGATAGAGGGTGTTGTTGATCAGCGTGGACTTTCCGGAACCCGAGACACCAGTAATGCAGGTCATCAGGCCAAGGGGGATTTCCAGCGTGACATTTTTCAGATTGTTGCCGCTGGCACCGGCCAGTACCAGTTGTTTTTTCCGGTCGTTCTTAGCGCGCTGGTCAGGAATCTCAATACGCTCCTTGCCGGAAAGATAGCGTCCGGTAAGTGAGTTCCTGTTCTTTATAATTTGATCTACGGTGCCCTGGGCAACTACTTCGCCTCCATGTACTCCGGCACCCGGGCCGATATCAATGACATGATCGGCAGTGTAAATGGCTTCTTCATCATGTTCGACGACAATGACGGTATTACCAATGTCGCGCAGATGTTTCAGGGTTTTCAACAGGCGGTCATTATCGCGCTGGTGCAAACCGATGGAGGGCTCGTCCAGGATATACATCACGCCCACCAGTCCGGCACCGATCTGGCTGGCCAGGCGGATACGCTGGGCTTCACCCCCGGACAGGGTGTCGGCACTGCGATTCAGGGTCAGGTAGTTCAGTCCCACATCAATCAGAAAGCGCAGGCGGTCATCAATTTCCTTGAGAATCTTTTCAGCGATACTGGCTTTTTTACCTCGAAATTTCAGGCTGTTGAAATAGGCGGCAGCCCCGGCAATGGTCATCGCAGTAATTTCGGGTAAGGCATGTTTATCAATAAAGACATGACGCGCATCCCGTCGCAGGCGCGTGCCCTGACAGTCCGGGCAATGCTGTGAGCTCAGGTACTTGGAGAATTCTTCGCGCACCGTATTGGAATCGGTTTCCCGGTAGCGGCGTTCCATGTTCGGTAATATACCCTCAAAGGCATGACTGCGGGTAAAGTTGTCGCCCCGTTCATTGACAAAACTGAAATCAACTTTGTCAGTGCCGCTGCCATGAAGAATGATTTTCTGGAACTTTTTCGGCAGCTTGTTCCAGGGAGTCTCCAGGCTAAAGCCATAATGCTCCGCCAGTGAAGTGAGTAACTGGAAATAATAGATATTGCGGCGATCCCAGCGTCGGATTGCCCCTTCAGCGAGGCTGAGTGAATCATCGACGATCACTCTTTTTTCATCAAAAAACTGCTTCAATCCGAGGCCGTCACAGGTTTCGCAGGCGCCAGCCGGGTTATTAAAGGAAAACAGTCTGGGCTCCAGTTCGGTGATGCTGTGACCGCAGACCGGACAGGCAAACAGCGAGGAAAACACCAGGTCAGCAGGTTTTTTTGCGCCTTTCCTGCCTTTGCTTTTTTCATCTGCATCTTCATCATCCATAAAACTGGCAATGGCAATGCCGCTGGCAATCTGCAGGGCCGTTTCAAAGGATTCCGCCAACCGTTGTTCCATATCCGGTCTTACCTTGAAGCGGTCAATCACCGCTTCAATGGTGTGTTTCTTGTTTTTATCCAGGGCTGGCGGGTATTCCAGTTCGGTAACGATGCCATTGACACGGGCGCGGATGAAACCGCTGGTCTTTAGCTCATTAAACACATGCACATGCTCGCCCTTACGTTCCCTGACGATAGGAGCAAGTAACATAATGCGACTGCCTGCCGGCAGGGCAAGCACCTGGTCCACCATCTGGCTGACGGTTTGTGCTTCCAGCTTTTTGTGATGATCCGGGCAGTAGGGATCACCGACCCTGGCAAATAACAGGCGCAGGTAATCATATATTTCGGTGATTGTGCCCACGGTAGAGCGCGGATTGTGGGAGGTAGACTTCTGTTCGATGGAGATGGCCGGTGACAGTCCGGAGATCTGGTCCATGTCCGGTTTGTCCATCATCGACAGGAATTGCCGGGCATAGGTGGACAGGGATTCCACATAACGGCGCTGGCCTTCAGCGTAAAGGGTGTCAAAAGCAAGAGAAGATTTGCCTGACCCGGAAATACCGGTAATCACTACCAGTTTATCCCGGGGAATAGTCAGATCAATATTTTTCAGGTTATGGGTGCGAGCCCCCCTGACGACGATGTTATCCATGTGGCTGATAGTGTGTACCTATTATCCGTGTTGTTTATTTTGGCTGTATGGCCTGATTTTATGACTAGTTGTTCGACTGGTTTCTTGTATTGGATGTTTAATTGGGTGAAAGGAAAAACCAAAGCGGCAATTATACTCCGGAAAGCTATTTATGATCGAATTTTTTCAGAAGCATGCTAGACTTGATGTCATAAATTAATATTCATTTTCTGGAGGATGTTGTGGCGAGTAGAGGTATCAATAAAGTAATTCTGGTCGGTAATGTTGGGGGAGACCCGGAAACCCGATATATGCCCAATGGCAATGCCGTCACTAATATTACCCTGGCCACGAGTGAAACCTGGAAAGATAAAAACAGCGGCGAACAACAGGAGCGTACGGAGTGGCATCGAATCACTTTTTACCAACGTCTGGCTGAAATTGTTGCTGAATATGTCCGCAAGGGCTCAAAACTGTATGTAGAAGGCAGATTGCAGACCCGCTCCTGGGAACAGGATGGTGTTAAACGTTATGCCACAGATATTATCGCCAACGAAATGCAGATGCTCGATAGCCGCGGTGGCAATGCCGGCTCTGGCGGCGGCGGTTACCAGGCTCAGCCTTCAGGTTCCTCGCAAGCGCCTTCGCGCTCGCCCGCCCAACAGGGTGGCGGAGCCTCCCCACAGCAGGCCCCTGCTGACATGGATAGCTTTGACGACGATATTCCTTTCTAGGAATATCTTTTCAGGCTTGCGGGCGCCGATTCAATTTATTGTTCCTTTTCTTTCCTTGCATCAACCACTTCCCGGCGCCCTTGCAAGGCAGGAATTCGTCATCCAGCCAGGTATCTGCAAAAGCAATTTCAGTTTTAGCTGGATATTTCCCGCTTTTGGACAAAGTCCGGTAAGCTATCGCATTATTCATTTCAAGAGTTTTGATAAGCCGTGAAGTTACTAGTATTTGGAGCCAATAGTCAGCTTGGTCAGGAACTGATCCGGCTGCTGACCGACACAGAGATTGAGTTCGCTGCTCTGGATACTGATCAGCTTGATTTGCTGAAACCCAAGGAGGTGGTCAAAGCAGTCAGTCGAATTAATCCCACCCAGCTGATCAATGTATCGACTTATTCAAATTTGCAAAAAGCGGAAAGTGACCCCCAGGCGGCTAAAAGATGCGATCTGATCAATACGGATGGTGTGACAGCCCTGGCCCGGGTTTGCAAGCAGCTCAATATTCCCATCATTCATCATTCCTCCAGTTATGTCTTTGATGGCCTGAAAAAAGAAACCTATGACGAAGAAGATGAAGCCAACCCTGTTTGCAGTTACGGCAAAAGCAAATGGTATGGAGAACGCACTCTCAGAGAGGAAGCCGAGAAACATATTATTCTGCGTACAGACTGGCTCTTCAGTGCCCATCGTAATAAATATTTTCTCAACCTGATCGATTCCTGCAAGAAAAATGCAGGCAAGATCAGTGTCGTGGACAATCGCTTCAGTCCGACCCATGCCAGCGATGCGGCGCGGGTGATTTTGGGCATCGTCAAGCAGGTAGACTGTAATGCTGAAGTATGGGGAACCTATCATTACAACGCCATGCAAGCAGTTAATCAGGACCAGTTTGTGCTGCATGTGCTGGAAGAAGCCGCCAAACTTGATGCCGTGCTGGATAAAATATTGCCGTCTCTGGAAATGGAATTATTGCTGGTGGAGCGTCCCTATATTCGAAATTCTGCTCTCAACGCGAGCAAGATCATGGGCACTTTTGGCATAAAGCAGCATTCACGCGGAGCTGGGATTACTGCTGTGCTGGAAGAAATTTATGGGGTTAAAAAAGAAAAACCGCCTGTTCAAGGCAGTAGTGCTGCCACAACAGGCGATCATGAACGTCAGGCGAGGACCACAACCAGGGCGAAGCGTAAAAAAACTTCTACTAAAAAGCCCAGCCAGTCGAAGCCGCCCGCCAAAAAAGCCGTAAAGCAAAAATAGTTACCATTGCCTTGATCAGGCGCCGGAAAAAAATATCCGGCATCAGGTTCAGGGAATACTTTCCTACGGTGGTGCCGGCAATACCGGTAAGCCATGAAAGGAGAATTACCGGCAGCCATGTCAGGTAATCAAAGCCTGCCAGAAAATAC
>Ga0181595_10001049_pt1 | contig 30467 bp, 28 predicted proteins | sample 041ome_7_FD_145604 | JGI IMG/M metagenome (GOLD analysis project Ga0181595, IMG submission 145604) | Coastal salt marsh microbial communities from the Groves Creek Marsh, Skidaway Island, Georgia - 041401AS metaG (spades assembly) | ecosystem: Environmental > Aquatic > Marine > Intertidal zone...
TGCAAGTATTGGGCTTTAGTGATATCCGCCACCTTACCCTGCTACAACGCCTAAGCCGCTTCCTGTTCGTCAGGCCAGCATTTTGCCTTCAGCTTCCTTCAGATTTCACCTCGCGGTGAACACCCTTGCCGTTCGGCTAACACTTCCCCTTGCCGGGTGTGTAGAGGACTTTCACCTCCGAGTCATCTACTAACCACCACAGTCAGCAGATAGCGCCGGTCAAGGCGCTGCGCGCCATGCCCGGCGCACAGCTATAAAAAACCACCGCCGAAGCGGTGGTTTTTTGTTTTCTACAGCCCACGACAGTGGACTGTGCGTCAGCCTAATCAGGCTTTAGTCCGGCGCCGTAACCACAGCAATGGTAATAGCAGCAGGCCTAACCAACCTGCACTACCGCCACTTGATTTGTGGGTAACATTCACCTGGCCGGTTGCAGTCGCTTGTAAACCAGCAGAATCACGGGCAGTCAGCGTGAAACTCTGATTACCTGCATCTGCTTTCGATGGTGAGCGGGTCAGAATAATCTGGCCATTCTGTACTGCGAACAGAGGGTTACTCGACGTGACACCTGCTAAGGTTGCACCCGCTTCACGCACCTGAACCGTGACCGTACCTACAACAGTGCCAGCAGCAGTACCTGAAGCCAGACTGCCCATAGTAACTGTCGAGGTCAGTACCGGCGCTTCATCAGCGACGTTATTGACCGCTACGTTAATGGTTACCGGAGCAGACACCTGACTACTGCTATCTAAAACCGCAACTTCGAAGCTTGCTCCTGTCATACCGGCTTCATAATCCAGCACTGCACCTTCGGCAACCACGATACGACCATCACGCTCAACCCGAATGGCCGACGTTGAACTTGCCAACACCACAAATTCAGTAACAGCTGCACGGAAATCGGTGGTGGCACCAATTTGGCCAATAACTGTACCGGCAGCAGTATTTTCATTCACACTGAAGTTGCCATCAGTATGCACAACAGGTTGTGCCAATGGCGCAGCATAGTTTGCCACAGCAGCAGCTTCAGCCTGTGCAGATAACAATACAAAGCTGCGATTGTCACCGGCAGGACGCTGCAGGTAAGCTGACTCACCCGGTGCCAACTCTGTAACACTGTTGTCATCTTCCGCCTCATCAGCAGGACCTTCGCTTGCAGCTAACGAATTGGTAAGGGTAACAGCTGGCGACGGCAACAAGGTTACTGCTGCGGTGACCTGATCCGCAGTCAATGCCGGACTATAGGTTAAAGAGAATGAGTCTGGGTTCGTCCGGAAACGTGCACTGATAGTACGACCAAGATCGGCAGCCGTTAAACCAACATGGTTAAAACAGGCTTCCAGTGTGACTTGTTTACTGCCAGAGAAATGCAACACGTCACCAAAGAAACCGCTGGTGGTGTTATACACAGTATTAAACGACACCATTACACCCGGGCTGCCGGCATAGGCCGCACCCAACCGCGTCAGTAACAAGGTATTCATAGTATGGTTATATACGCCGTCATTATTGGCATCGATATCAATTGCATAGTTGCCCTGTAGCAGATGCGTCACACCTTCTGCCAGATGAATCGTCGGATACAGTGCATAACCCGAAGTACAGAAGTCTGCTTCGGCAATATCAAAGGTCACGGCCCGGATATCGTGAATTGGGTTAATGGCAGGGTTAGCAGCCGAAGTCGCAACTAGCGTTGAAGCGAACGGCTCAACCGGAATTGCCCCTACGTTGTTAACCTTAGTAGCAACCTGACCATTTACCATCTCACCAGATAGTTGCAGCTGACCAACTGCTTTTGGAATCAAATGATAAACCAAATGTAAATCATGGTCGCCGCTGGTGCTCGGATCGTTAAAGACCAGCGCACCGTCAAACTCCACCGCATCCATTTGTGTTGCCGCGTTCAAAGGTGCCCAGTAGACACCATTTGTCAACACAAAATCAGGTAGCTTAGCCGGATCAACGGTCAGGGTCACATCAAATTGTACTGTCTGATTTGCCGGTACAGTAACAGAAGACGGGAAATTCCAGCTCAGCGCACCTGTGTCGGTTTTATCCGCATAGCGGTCCTGCACACGCAGATTGTAAGTTTTATTGCTGCTACTAAAGTTTTTCAGCGTAACCGTTTTGGTCATACTGCTAACTTCGCTTAGCGATTGCAAACCAAAAGACAGTGCTGCCTGGCGAGTATCAAACTGCGGCTCGTTAACCCAGGCCGCCACCGGCGAGCTCACTGCTTTTTCCACATCAACCAGGCCAGCACCAATTTGGCTGATTGAAGCCAACTTAGCATCTGGATTAATAGCAACAGGTTCACGATGCACGGTTAAATTGGCGGTATTCATTAAGGTTGCTTTGACTTCCAGCGCACTGCGCTCTGGTAAAGCGCCGCGAACCAGCGCCACGGCACCGGCAGTAATCGGACCGGAGAAGGAGGTACCACTAACCAGTGCCGAACCTGTTCCGGTACCAACGCGGGCAACATCGATGTTGACACCCGGTGCAGTAATTTCAGGCTTCAATAAGCCATCCATTGCCGGACCACGAGAGGTAAAGTTAGCAATAGCACCGGCACCAGACTTGCCAACTGAACGAATCTCGTAACTGACAACATCACCCGCTTCCAGCTTAGCTTTAATGGCATCGCCGACTTCTTTGGTAATCATTACCGCCGGAATGGTCACCTCAGGATCGGCACCACCTGCAACAATAGGGGCTTCACCAGGGTTACTGTTGGCAATAATCACAAAAGCCGCACCACGTTGCTGAGCAACTTTAACTTTCTCAGTAAAGGCACAAACACCGCGCGACACTAAAACGGCTTTACCAGTCAGATCAACGTCTTCTGCTAAGGCTTCACAGGCTGTGTATTCGCCAGGAATCACCACCAGTGGTGTGGTCGCTGAACTAAAATCTAAATCCAGGGTACGGTTAAAACCAGCAGCAACCATCACTACCGTTTCACCGTCAATGGTTGCTTCTTCAAATACACCCACCGCTGCTGCCGGGTGCGTCATGGCGCCAACTGACAGCGCATTCGGCGTAGTACTCGGGCCACCCACACGGAACGGCACATTACCGTCGTTACCGGCTGAAATCACCATATTAGTGCCCAGTGTAACAGCGCGCTGAATCAGGAACTGCGTACCTGACATGGTTTGAGTAGAACCGAACTGACCACCTAATGACATATTGATAATATCAACGCGGTCTTCAAGGTTACCATCACCGTTTGGATCCATGGCCGCTTCTAAAGCGCGTAATTGCGCCACGCCAGGACAAGTGTTAGTACAGACGGTATAAGCATAAAACGCCACTTTCGGGGCAATACCGGCAACCGAGTGCGCTACCGAAGTACCGTGACCAGCACCCGCTAAACGGACATCATCGATAGGGTTAGGGTCGTTGCGTAAGAAATCATAACCGCCGATCACCTGACCAATCGGCCATGCCGGAGTGCTGGTTTGGTCTGATAAGGCTGCAGCATAAGCCTCGGCAGTGCCCGGGCCACCTAAGGCGGCATGGGTATAATCGACACCGGAGTCCAGAATAGCAACTTTGATACCTTCACCTGTCGCTTTGCCTGATTCAACCGTTTGTACTGCGCGAATATATTCTGCGCTGGCGGCGACCATTGGTTTACTGTCGTAGATCGGTAGAATTTTGTTAACAGCGGCGCTCTGGCGTAGGGCATCTAACGCCTGGGGTGATGCCGTCACAACTAAACCAGCAGCTAAATGTTTAGTCTGTAACAATACCTCTGCATCCGCATCTAAAGTACGCAGCTGATAACTCACTTCCCGCTGCAGGGTTTCAGCATTTGCCACATTTTGTGCTGCCAGCTGTTGGTTAAACACATCGCCTTGCAAGGCATCGCTGGATGCCGGGGCATTTAGTAAAATTAGCCAGGCGCTGGGTTGCTCAGTTTGCTCATCCAGACTAACTGCAACCTGATTAGCATATATTTCGTGTACGCTTTGGCCGTGAGCGGCTCTGATTTGTTCAATACCGGCATGCGCAGCGCCGGAAATGGCTAGACCTACTGCGGTGGCCAGCATTGTTTTTTTCATATTCACCAAAGTGTTACTCCTTCAAAACTTTATTGTTTTACCCGGGACAGGGGCTTATTTTAAGACGGCCAAATTAAACCCGATGCGTCAACATCGGACGGCCAGGGTCAGGGTGAGAGCCTGGACCCCACTGAGACGAAGTCTCATCTTCTGTTTTTAACACAGCTTCGGCTAAAAGTGATACAAAAAAATCAGACAACTGTAAAATTTAATCGCAAAGACAGACCGCTAGTGTAATTTAAGTTTTACATTTGTTTAATGGCACCGATTTCATAGTGTCCAATTAAAGTTCAGTTTTAAGTGGCAAGATTACTGTAACAACTAAACCACCTTGCGTGTGATTATGTAATTTCACTTCACCACGGTGAGCACTGATAATTTTCTTGATAATCGCCAGGCCCAGACCAGAGCCGCCACTGCCCCTCGCCTCATCACCCTGCACAAAGGGGGTAAACATCGCTTGCATCCGATGCTCAGGGATCCCTGGGCCGTGGTCCCGCACTTGCAGATAAATACGTTTACCGGCTTTATCAAAACCGGTACGGATCTCAATGTCACCGTCACTGTAACGTAAGGCATTTTCCAGCAAATTATTCAATACGCGCTTTATCGCCAGACGCCGCAACGCAATTAAAGGCAAATCTGATTCGAAATAGGTAGAAATCTGCCGTTGTTGTACCTGTTCAGCCTGTACCACCTCACTGACCAGCTCGTTCAAACTCAGTCGCTGCGGCTCTTCCTGTTTATGGTGACGCAGGTAATCAATAAACTGGTCAATAATGGCATTCATATCCTCAATATCATTGATTATGCCATCCCGGATCCAACTATCCTGCTCACTCATCATCTCTGAAGCCAAACGGATACGGGTTAGCGGTGTCCGTAAGTCATGCGATACACCAGCCATCAACAGTGCCCGATCCTCTTCCAATTGTTTAATCCCCTGCGACATGTAATTAAACGCCTTGGTTACGGCTAAAATCTCAGTCGCGCCTTCATGCTCGGGTAACGGCGGGGGAAACTCACCATGCCCGACCTGCAATGCTGCCTGCTGCAGCTTTTGTAACGGTCGGTTTAAATGCCGCGCTAATGTCCAACCGCCAAGTACACTCAGCGCCCCAATCATCAGCAGGTAAAAAGTTAACAGCGGAAAACTGGCTTCTTCTAAACCGGCCAGAGGTACGCGCACCCAAAAATCTGACTCTGGCTGCGGTTTCACCCAAAACACAAAATTGTCGGTCTGTGAAATTCTGACCTCAGCCTGACGCTGTAGCGCGTCGGAAAGTTGTTGCGAAAAGTAGCCGTAGTAGGTTGCCTCAGCCAGGCCATGCTGCAGAGCTTCGGCTTCATCATATAGCTTAACTCCGGTTTTCTGCTGCAGTTGCGCCGACAAGGCAGCGGCTAAGGGTGGTTCAAGTTCAGCAGGTAGGGCTAACTCTACTTGTTTGGCAATCAGATGACTAATTTGTTGCGTACTGGGTTTAATGACATAAAACGCCACAGAAAGGTAAGACACAACCTGATTAATCAGTAACATAATGCCGATTAAGAAAACTGTTTGCCCAAAAGCGCTACGCGGAAATAGCCTCATCAACCAAGGTTACCATCTGGCACAAACACATAGCCCAACCCCCAAACGGTTTGAATATACCGCGGATTGGCGGCATCATCTTCTAACATTCTTCTCAAGCGTGACACCTGTACATCAATACTGCGTTCCATCGCCGAATAATCGCGACCTCGCGCCTGATTCATCAGTTTATCGCGCGATAATGGTTCTCTTGGGTGACTGACTAAGACCTTTAGTACCGCATATTCACCACTGGTTAACGGCAGCTGCTGTTGTCCCCGGAACATTTCACGGGTTGCGAGATTGAAGCGAAATGGGCCAAATTCAATAATGCTCTCTTCCTGACTAGGTGCGCCGGGGGCCTCCTTGGTTTTACGCCGCAGTACGGCGCGGATCCTGGCCAGTAACTCCCGCGGATTAAATGGCTTGGGTAGATAATCATCAGCTCCCATTTCCAATCCGATAATCCGGTCTACCTCGTCACCTTTAGCGGTTAGCATAATAATCGGGATTTCGTTATCTTGTTGCCGCAACTTTCGGCAAATCGATAACCCGTCCTCGCCGGGCAGCATTAAATCCAACACCAGCAAGTGAAAATGTTCACGCTCCATCAACCGCTGCATCTGCTCATAATTGGCAACGCTGCGCACCTGATAGCCTTGTTCGACCAGGTAGCGCTCTAATAATGAACGTAGACGCAAGTCATCGTCGACGACCAGAATTTTGGTAGTTTCAGTGACCACAGCACTATCCTTATTCCTGATGATATTCAGGTCACTATAAACGAAAACGTCGCAGATGCATCAGCCTGGTGGCAGAAACAATGTTACAAAGTTTGTCTACAAATGCTGCTACTTATTCTCCTCGCTTCTCTTTTTAGGCGGATTGACCCAATAAACCTTCGGGTTTACCGCACTATTCTTTGCTGCTTGCTCCACCTGATTGACATAATCTTGATCAACCTGAAGTCGGGTTGTATGTATCGGAGTGGAACTACAAGCTTGTACTAGCAACAAACACAAAAGCCCGATTACTTTCTGATATGTTTTCATCACTAAACCTATTAACGATACTCTGGCTTCTAAAGCTTAACTCAGCGTAAAAAAACCGCCACGCCAGACGTGTACAAAATTCAAACAGCAGAATCCCAAACTGGCTAAAAAGCTTTACGCTACGGAGAAGAATGGCTGATAATCATCAGCAGTTTTAAATAAAGGAAAGTTAGACACCATTGAAACGCAGTAGCAGTAAAACTCTGCTGATCACCCGCGAAGGCTACCAGCAACTGAAAGCAGAGCATGATGAGCTTTGGTTTAAAAAAAGGCCGGAGATCACCCGTATTGTCAGCTGGGCTGCCAGCCTTGGCGATCGATCTGAGAATGCCGACTACACCTACAATAAAAGATTACTGCGGCAAATTGACAGTCGGCTGCGCTTTTTACGCAAACGGCTGGATGAGCTGACTATTGTCGATTACTCGCCACAGCAGGCCGGCCGGGTGTTCTTTGGCGCCTGGGTCGAGTTGGAAGATGACGATGGCAATAGCCTGAAATTTCGCATTGTCGGCCCGGATGAAATCTACGGCCGCAAAGACTATATCTCGATCGATGCCCCTATGGCCCGCGCCTTATTAAAAAAACAGGTCGATGATGTGGCCACTGTACAAACCCCAACCGGCCCCAAAGACTGGTACATTGTGGCTATCGACTATCCGCAGCCAACCCAGCCTAGTTAAGGCTTTAAGCCCAATCGCTGCGCCAAACCGTTACAGGAATATAGTGTTATGTCTATGCTGATTAATCAAATTGCTACTGAAATCGCCGCCCGCCCGGAGCAGGTTGCCGCCGCCATCGCCTTGCTGGATGAAGGCGCCACTGTGCCTTTTATTGCCCGTTACCGTAAGGAAGTCACCGGCGCCCTGGATGACACCCAGCTGCGTACTCTGGATCAGCGCCTGAGCTATTTGCGTGAACTGGAAGAGCGGCGCCAGGTGATCTTAAACACCATCGCCGATCAGGGTAAACTCACAGCCGAACTGGAACAACAAATTCGTGCCGCGGATAATAAAACCCGACTCGAAGATTTGTATTTGCCTTACAAAACCAAAAGGCGGACCAAGGGCCAGTTGGCGATTGAAGCCGGCATTCAGCCACTGGCTCTGCTGTTGCTCTCAGAACCAACACGGCAACCGGAACAGGAAGCACTCGCCTATCTGAACGCTGAGGCCGGTTATGCCGATGTCAAAGCCGTATTAGAAGGCGCCAAATATATTCTGATGGAGCAATTTGCCGAAGACGCTGACTTGTTGGCGCGTTTGCGCGCCCATCTGAGTCAGCATGCCGTGCTGCAAAGCCGGGTTGTTGCCGGCAAGGAGCAGGAAGGTGCCAAGTTCAGCGACTACTTCGAACACAGTGAGGCGCTGAAACAGGTGCCTTCGCACCGGGCGCTGGCCATGTTCCGGGGGCGCAACGAAGGCATACTTAACCTGCAGTTACTGCCTGAACTGAGTGAACAACCACACGCCGTCTGTGAACAAATGGTCGCTGAGCAATTTCAGATCCGGCAGTTGGACCGGCCGGCCGATGCCTTCCTGCGCACCGTTGTACAGTGGACCTGGAAGGTAAAACTACAGCTGCATCTGGAAAATGATTTATTGAGCGAACTGCGGGAACGGGCCGAAGCCGAGGCGATCAGGGTATTCGCCCGTAACCTGAAAGATTTGCTGATGGCAGCGCCAGCCGGCATGCGCCCGACTCTGGCGCTGGACCCCGGACTGCGTACCGGTGTAAAGGTCACGGCCATTGATGAAACCGGCAAGCTGTTAAATCACACCACCATTTACCCGCATGCGCCCCAGAATCAATGGGATAAATCTGTTCAGGTGCTGTCGGCCTTGTGTAAGGCCTACCAGATTGAACTGATTGCGGTTGGTAATGGCACCGCATCGCGGGAGACCGATAAACTGGCCGCTGAGGTGATAAAGACACTGCCCGGTCAGCGCATCAGCAAGGTGATGGTGTCCGAAGCCGGCGCCTCGGTATATTCGGCATCGGAGTTGGCGGCACTGGAATTTCCGGACCTTGATGTATCATTGCGCGGCGCCGTCTCGATTGGCCGCCGCTTACAGGACCCGTTGGCCGAGCTGGTAAAAATTGAACCTAAAGCCATTGGCGTTGGCCAGTATCAGCATGATGTAAACCAGAGCTTACTAACCAAATCGCTGGATGCCGTAGTAGAAGACTGCGTAAACGCCGTCGGTGTCGATTTGAATACCGCTTCAGCGGCATTACTGGCCCGGGTGGCCGGCCTGAACAAAACGCTGGCACAAAATATTGTGCAGTATCGCGATCAACATGGCCGCTTTACCAGTCGCAGCCAGTTGTTAAAGGTACCGCGTCTGGGGCCGAAAGCCTATGAGCAGGCCGCCGGCTTTTTACGCATTAATAACGGCACTAACCCACTGGATGCCTCGGGTGTGCACCCCGAAGCCTACCCACTGGTCGAGAAAATTGTGGCTGCGCATCAGAAAAGTGTCGAGCAGCTGATTGGCAACAGCAGCTTCCTGAAACAAATCGATGCCAGGCAATTTGTCGATGACCATTTTGGCTTATTGACTATCGCCGACATTCTAAAAGAACTGGATAAACCCGGGCGTGATCCAAGACCGGAATTTCAGATGGCGAACTTTAAAGACGGGGTGGAAACGCTGGCCGATCTCAAGCCCGGTATGTTGCTGGAAGGGGTGGTCACTAACGTCACTAACTTTGGTGCCTTTGTTGATATCGGCGTGCATCAGGATGGCCTGGTCCATATCTCCTCGCTGGCCGATAAGTTTGTCAGCGATCCGCATCAGGTGGTCAAAGCCGGCGATATTGTTAAAGTGAAAGTATTGGAAGTCGATCAGGCCAGAAAACGTATCGCCCTGACCATGCGAATGGATGAGCAGGCTCGCAGCAATGGCGACAGTAATATTTCGACTGCCGGTAAAGCCCGACCAGAGCGCAGCTCAGGCAGCAACAGAACCAGCCAGACGCCAAAACAGGAACAAGGCAATGCGGCCATGGGTAATGCCCTGGCGGCGGCCTTAGCGAAATTTAAAAAGTAGGGTAAGTCTGCGCAGGAAAAACCGGAATTGCGGCGGCGGTCGGATTAAACCTGCAGCCGTAATGGCCGCTGTGCCGGTTCAGTTGCCAGCTGATAGAAGTTTTCAATCACCTGACTGCGTCTGGCCATCAGAGGCAGCAATTCCAGACGTTCACGTTGCGGTAATACAATAGCGGCGTCTGGGCTTGCGGTTCCCGCTGCCTCAGCGTCCTGCAATTGTTGCTTATTATCGGTATCTGCTAGGCGCGTTTCGTTTTGCTGAGCTTTCGGTGCCTTACTGGCAATCAGCTCAGCTTGTGCTGCTATTAAACGCTGCTGCGCCGTACTGGCAACACTACGATCTGCAGCGGAAGGTTCTGCCGGTGCCAGGGCTGCTGCTTTAACCTGCTGCATTTTTTGAATAGTTGCGGCTGGATCGCCAGGTATCGGCGCTAAATCAATCTGCACCTCGCCGCCAACGGCGTAACGTTTGCCATCCGGACCTTGTTGATACTCATAACTTGGCGCACCGGCGTAACGGCCACCCACTGTCGCATGTGCCTGTTCATGAGTACGCACTTCCTGATCCCGGGATTGTAACTCACGGATCTCACGCTGCTCGGCCTGTTGCTGCTGTTGTTCCTGCTCGGCTTGCTGACGACGCTCCGGGCTATCTTCCCGCTCGCCACGTTCTCCCTGTTCACCACTGACCGCTTGCTGGGTTTCGGTTTCCTTACCGTTAGCATCGTACAAGGGTACGTTGGTATTGTTAGGCGCACTACGCTGACGATCATCCGTGCTCAACGGCCGCTCAGCTGCGCCCTTTTCCAGCTCTCTGATTGGCTCTACCGGTTCCCGGCGCAGCATTTCCCGCCGCGCCTGCTCCGTTGCCGGATTCGCGGTATTAATACTGACATTGGGATAGTAGGAGGTGATTTGCATCGACGCTACACCCGAATATCGATGATACTACCGAGCATTTCGTCTGCCGTGCGTAAACTACGGACATTAGCCTGTGCCGACAGTTCCTGCTGTTCTAAACGAACCAATGACTGAGTCACATCTGTTGCCGGTGCTGCTTGCTGTGGCCGCGCTGTCGCATCAGCTTGCGCCGCCTGCTGGTCCTGTGCGGCTTCAACTTGCTGCTGTTGCTGCTGGCGGTTTAGTGTAGTCTGCCGGTTAATGTTGAGCGTTTCTTCGCTAATACCATTGGACGCCCGTTGTAAGCCTTGCAGGCTGGCGCCAAATGCAGATTGAATTTGCATAACCAAGCCCTCTTAGGAATTTGTTTATTAGAGTGCTTAATTATCGACCAGTTCCACCCAAAAGAAAAGCAATCCCGCCGCTTTATTGCACAACACTGCGTAACCAGCTGCAAAATTCAGTCGGGTGTGAAATAAAAGGCGCATGCGAAGCTTTCGGTAAGACAGTAAAACGGGCCTGCGGTTGTAATGCTTGCAGCATTTGCACCACCGACACTGGCACCAATGAATCGAGGCGACCATAACAACCAACTATCGGTAGCGTCAGTTCCGCGAATGTCTGCCGCAGGTCAGTCTGCGCCAGCAAGGTTAGAGCCAGAGCTACAGCTTGTGCTTGCGGTGGCGGATAGGCTGCGATACTTTCCCGTAATTTCAAAATATCCTGCCTCGCGTGTTCTGAGCCCATTGCCTGAATCGCCAGAAACCGCTGAATCGTTTGTGGCAAATTCACCGTTAACGCAGTAGAGAATTGTTGCATAACCTCAGCGCGCATCCCTGGCCAGTCCGGCGTAGCAAGAAACTTCGGTGTAGCCGCAATCAGCGCCAACTGCCGCACTTGTTGCGGAAACGCAGCCGCCAGTGCAATCGCGATTAACCCACCCAGCGACCAGCCAAAAACATAACTTTGCTCGGGGATCTGCGCCGCCAACTGTCTAACGACTGCCGACAACTGGTAATCTGCCGGAAATTGCTGATTCTGGCCGAATCCGGGCAGATCAGGTGTCAGTATCCGGAAATCCGCAGCCAGTTGTTGTTGTTTGATATCCGACCAAACCCCCTGATTAAGTCCCCAGCCATGCAATAACACTAGTGTCGGTTTGGGGTTCTGTTGCTGCTCTGCCATACTCATCTCATGTAAACGAAAGGTGAAAAATGAACCTTATAGAACTGTGCCGCCGGGCCTGGCAACAACTCTTACCGTCGCCATGTCTTTGGTGTAGTCTGCCTGTCCGGCAACATCATTTTATGCTCTGTGAGGCATGCCGTTCCGCACTGCCGGATTTCCCTTACGCGCTATGCCACTTCAATTTGCTATTTCTACCGGCCGTCAGTGCCGGGCTTGGTCAAACCGACTTTCAGCACCTGCTCAGCCTGAGTTGGTATCAGCAGCCATATCAATACTGGATCAGTCGCTGGAAATTCCAGCAGGACCCCTTTGCCGGTTTATTGTTACAACAAGAATTCAGCGCGCTATTACAGCGTTATCAGCAACAACATCCTTTGCCTGATGCCATAACCTATGTACCGATGGCCACCAGCAGAGAGCGGCAGCGTGGTTTTAATCAAGCGCGTTTACTTGCCGAGTCAGCGGCACGCACCCTGCAACTCCCGCTACTGCATTGTTTAGAGCGCAGCCGTTTCACCCGGCCGCAACTGGGTTTAACCCGGCAGCAACGCCTGCTGAACTTGCAGCAGGCATTTCGTGTTACCACTGCGGCTCCCTTGCCGAAACACCTGGCGCTGGTTGACGATGTGGTGACGACCGGCAGTACCGCAAATCAACTCTGTCAGTTGTTAAAACGGCATGGCGTGCAGCAAATCAGCCTCTGGACTCTGGCTGTGACACCTACCGAACATCACTCCTCTGTTTGACTACTGGCGCTAAAACCATGACTCAGATACATCGCATTAATCAGTAAACGACTGGAACCTTTGAAATAACCACGAAATACCGGATTATCCGTCATGCCAATAACCCGGCCCTGCCCCAGATTGTGTGCGACTAACGCCGCCCCCTGGGCAATGCGAGGAAGATACTCGCCAGCGGTGTAACCCGCTAAATGTGGTTGAGCACTGTAGGTCGCGACATTGACAAAAGGCGCCTGACTCGGTTGCAGCAGCAGATTACTGTTTTTAAATACCGGTAACTCGCGGCGTGGAATACCAAACGTCAAGGGATGACTCAGATCCAATTCCGCACTAAAAATCGCCCCGGCAATACGTTGCTGACCGGCCAGTTGTTCTTTATCGGCGTAGCGCAACTCATTTTGTGGGATCAGTTTGTTCATCTCTTGTGTCGACCAAACCCCAGCCTGCAACAGCTTAGCGTCCACCAGCCAGGCTGCGCCACGTTTTTGCCCCCAGAGCACTCCACCTTGTTGCACCCACTGCCGCAGCTGCGTCACTTCCGCCTCTTTCCAGCCACGATAATCACCGTCCGGCAGAACAATATGGGTATAACGACTCAGGTTTAACCGCGACAAGCGCTCCGGTTCGGCCAACGTAGGCGAAATACCTGCCAGACGCTCCAGGTTATACCAGAGTTCGCCTGCTTCTGTAGAGTTAACCCCAGGCCCGGCGACGACCAAGACCTGTGGCATTTTCACCGGGGTAAAATTATTACTACCCAGGTCACTACCACGGTTGGTCAGGCCGGTGGTCAGGGTATACACCGGCAGATTAAAACGCTCCTGTACTTTTTGTAACCGGAAAAACCAGTCTGGATGCTGCTGCAAGCCGGCTGGTACCACCATAGCACCCGCTTTAAAACCGCGACTGCCCTGCGGCGTGGTACCAGTAAAATCGCCTAATGCAGCGCGAACTATTAGCCCTTCGGCGAGCATTGCCTGCAACATCACCGGTGCCAGCTGATCCTGCCAATTTATGACATATGCATAACCACCGGCCTGCAGATTTTGACTGCGCACCCGCGGTTGTGGTTGCCAGGGCTGCTCAGAGGCTGCCCGGGCTGGTTCACGATTTACTTCAGTAAAGTCAATATTGTAGGCATAAGGCAAGGTCCAGGCCGACACATCGTAAAAGGTATTATCATTAAAGTTTTTATCGGTACTAAATGCCGATTTTAACAACCGGTACTGGGTTTGTTGTAATGGCACATAATAGCTCTGGCCGGCGCGGAAGGTACGTTGTTCATATTGCCAGTCAGAGGTTAGCGGATAGACCGCAATCTGGTGCTGATTCAGCAACTGCAATAGCGACTCCAGACGACTGCGGTCCTGGCTCTCAGTCAGAATATAGCCTTTGGCGCGCTCCGCTCTTGCTTGCTGAGCGGCGGATTGAAAAAACTCCTGCTGATAACTGAGCAATGCCCGGCGATTCGCCACCGCACCGCGAATGGTAGATAAGGATGCGTCAAACTGGTTTTTTATCGTTGCAGCAAAGGTCAATAAACCATTGATCGATTCCTGCACATGGCCGCGGCTGCTGGCCTGTTCAAACAGAATCCCGACGCTACCGGTAATATCAGGATAAGTGGAGCCCTTACCGACATAAAAATCGTCAAAACTTTCTTCGGTGTAGTACAACTGGCCACGTTGATCAAAGGCTTCAGCATGGAAGCCCGCCAGAATTCGGGTTAGTTCAAAATTACGCTCCGGTGTCAGCGGATAATTACGGCTCGGGATCCCAGGCTGAAAAAAATAGCTGGAGTTGGTGCCCATTTCATGGAAATCACCGACGATATTCGGCTGCCATTTATGGAACTGGGCGATCCGGGCCTGACTCTCCGGATGCTGCAACAACAGCCAGTCGCGATTTAAATCAAACCAATAATGGTTTGGCCGGCCATTTGGCCACGGCTCAATATGTTCGCGGTGTTGCGGATCGGCAACCGGCATTTTGCCACGATGCATATTGGCCCAAAGCGCAAAACGATCATGACCGTCCGGGTTTAAACTGGGCTGAATCAGAATAACGGCCTGCTGTAGCCACTGCTGCACTTCCGGGTTATTGCTGGCGGTCAGGTAGTGCGCCAGCACCACTGCTGCATTGGCTGCACTGGGTTCATTGCCATGCACACCATAACCCAACCAAATCACCACCGGACTGTTATCGCTGACCGCAGCACGGCCCCGAACCTGGGCTAAGTGCTGGCTGCGAATTTGGTCCAGCCTGGCCAGATTTTCGGGTGATGACACCACCAATTGCAGTAAAGGCCGCTGTTCATGGCTGTACCCTATTACTTCCAGCTGAGCGCGTTCAGACTGGCTGGCTAATTGTTCGAAGTAACGCTGAATCTGATCATGGCGGGCATGCCACTCTCCCACCTCAAAGCCAAACACTTGCTCTGGCGTGGGTACATTGGTCGCGACCGTTTCATTAAAATAGTTTGCCTGCGCTTGCCAAATGCTGCAAAGCAGGACAACAGCTAACAATTTTCTCATTAATACTCTCCCCGGATCCGCGGCTAAGTTAGCCAGAAACTGTTACAAAACTCAAGCAGGGCTGGCATCGCCGCGGTAGGAGGAGTATGATAGCAACATAACCTAGTAATTTAGTCAGGTACTACGATGATTACGATTTCAGAACAGGCTCAGGCACACTTTGCCAAACTGCTGGAGAAGCAACCGGCAGGCACTAACATCCGGGTGTTCGTGGTCAACCCGGGCACGGCACAAGCGGAATGTGGCGTTTCTTACTGCCCGGCAGATGCCGTGGAGGATACTGACATCCGGCTGAACTTTGCCGGCTTTGATGCTATCGTTGATGAAGAAAGCAAACCGTTTTTATTGGACGCTGAAATCGACTTTGTGACCGATCAGATGGGTTCACAGCTGACATTAAAAGCGCCGAATGCCAAAGTACGCAAGGTGAGTAACAATGCCCCGCTGATGGAACGCGTCCAGTATGTGATCGACAGTGAGATCAACCCGCAGCTGGCTAATCATGGCGGCCGGGTGAGTGTAATGGAGATTACTGACAGCGGCGTTGCGGTGCTGCAATTTGGTGGTGGCTGCAACGGTTGTTCACAAGTTGATCTAACCTTAAAAGAAGGGATCGAAAAAGAGTTGTTAAACCGCTTTAGCGGCGAGCTGGCTGGCGTGAAGGATATCACGGAGCATCAGCGTGGTGAGCACTCTTACTACTAAAAACCATCCTGCTTTTATGCTATAACTGCCCCGATAAACTGCACCTCTGACTAAGTTACCGGTCAGAGGTGTAATCAAACGCAATCCCGGGGTTAGCTTATGCGCGTGTTACTGCTCTGCTGTTTACTATTATTAAGTCTGCCTGCTTCAGCGGCCGTGATGTTAATTTATCACCACGTGGCAGAGGATACGCCAAGAGTCAGCTCCGTAACCGCTGCAGAGTTTCGTGGTCATCTGCAGTATCTGCGTGATAATCATTTCCAGGTCATAGGCCTCGACGTCCTGATAGACCAGCTCAAAAGTGGCAAACCGATTGCGGATAATGCGGTCGTCATTACCTTTGATGACAGCTACGAAAATAATTTTACGACCGCACATCCGATCCTGCAGGAGTTCGGTTATCCGTACACCATCTTTATCAGCCCGGGTGACATTGATAAAGGTACCGGCCCGGTAATGAACTGGCAACAAATCAAACAAATGTCTGAAGATGGCGTGCTGGTCGCTAATCATGCGATGTGGCACGAGCATATGGCCCGACCTGAGCCCGGTGAGTCCGAAGCGGACTGGTTAAAGCGGATGCGACAAAGCATTTTGGATGCCGAGCGGCGGATCAAAGAAGAGACGGGTCAAAATCATCAGTGGCTGGCTTACCCCTATGGCGAGTTTAGCGCCAAGCTGGAGCAGCTGGTACAAGAGTTGGGCTTTATTGGTATCGGCCAGCAGTCCGGCGCCATTGGGCCTTTAACCAAACTGACCCGTATCCCGCGCTATCCGGCGGCCGGTCAGTATGCTGATTTAAAAGATCTGGCACAAAAGCTAAGGACTTTGGCTTTCCCAATCACGGATTATCTGTCTGCAGATCAGGTTATTAGCGCTAACCCGCCAACCTTACGCCTGCAACTTGATATCACCGATTTCCGTAAACAACAATTACGTTGTTTCGCCGGCGCAGAGGTATTGGAGCCGGTCTGGTTAAATGACAATACCTTTGAAGTAAAAGCCAGTAAAGCGCTGAACCGCGGACGCAGCCGCTACAATTGCACCGCGCCCTCGCTTAGCAAAAAAGGTTACTTTTACTGGTATTCCCAGCCCTGGTTAAATTAGGGTTGATAGCCCAACTGCGCCAGCACCAGCGGAAAATCGGCCAGCAGCTGCTCGGTATCAATCACCGGCACCTGGCCGACCGCGATATCCGGTTTAAACATCGCTGCAATTTGGCCTTGCGGGTTTATCAACACCACTGACGCACTGTGATCAACCAGATAGTTGCCCTCAGCATTTGTATTGAGGGCATACATCAAACCGAGTTGCCGTACAAAAGGAAATAGCTGATCATGACCTGCGGTCAGACCCAGTACTGCCGGTTGCTGAAAATAATTCACATAATTATTAATTTGCTCTGGTGTATCCCGCTGCGGATCGACAGAAATAAACCATATCTTTAACGGCTCCCTAACCATGGCCGCCAGTTCAGGCTGTACCCCGGCCAATTTAGCCAATGTCAGCGGGCAGATATCCGGGCAATAGGTATAACCAACAAACGCCAATGTCCACTGTTGATATAACTGTTCACGCCCGACTTGCTGGCCGTGTTGATCGATCAATTGAAACTCAAGCAGATTACGGGCCTGCGGATACACCAGCGCCATTGCTGGCTCGGCCGGCTTTTGCCATAACAGATAGCTAAAACTCCCTGCCAATATTGCTGCTACCGCCAATAACAGATAAATCAACTTACGCCACATACAGAGCTAACACCTTAAAGTAATGGTCGACCAGTAATAACAGGAAGAGTACCATTAAATGCAGAATAGAAAACTTAAAGGTTGCCATTGCTGTCTCTGGTCCGGCGGCAAACTTCAGTTTCCAGGCATATTGCAAAAACCGCAAATTCAGCAAAGTACTTCCCAGTAAATAGATAGCTCCGGTCATACCCACGATATAAGGTAACAAGCATACCAGGCATAATAACAAGGTATACAACAAGATAGCGCTCTTGGTAAATTCAATACCATGGGTGACCGGTAACATTGGCATATTCACCCTGGCATAATCATCCCGCCGGTGAATCGCTAACGCCCAGAAATGCGGCGGTGTCCAGGTAAAGATAATCATCACTAATAACAACGCATAGCCATGCAGCTCACCGGTTACAGCAGTCCAACCTAACAAGGGTGGCATGGCACCTGCTAAACCACCGATGACGATATTCTGTGGCGTAGCCCGCTTCAGAAACATGGTGTAGACCACGGCATAACCAAATAAGCTCAGTAGCGTTAACCAGGCAGTCAGTGGATTTACCGCCAGGTACAGCAAGGTAAAGCCCGAGGCGGCCAGACTCGTCGCAAAAATAATCGCTTGCTTACTGCTAATGCGACCCCGCGCTACCGGCCGGCTATGGGTGCGCGCCATTTTGGCATCAATCTGTTGATCGACAACATGATTTAACGCCGCCGCCGCCGCAGAAAGCAGGCCAATGCCAATAGTCGCGCTGAGTAGCAACGACCAGTCAGCTAACTGCTCACTCGCTAACACCATGCCTACCCAGGCCGTTAGTACTAATAACGCGACCACCTTTGGCTTGGTTAACTCCAGGTAATCCCGCCAGCGCCGGCTAAACTGTCCTGTTAAAATTGCGGTTGCCATCTTATGCCTCCTGCGGCTTGGGGTAAGCGATCTGGTAGCAAATTACCACCGACAGCATCAGTAAATTCGCACCAACAAAGTTATGTGCCACGGCATTTAGTAAAGGTAAGTGCAGCACGATATTGAGTAAACCCAGCGTCAGTTGTAATGCCAACACCGCTGCTAATGCCAGCGCCAAACGACGCATCAGTTGCTCTTGCGCCTGCCGGTAAAGCCGCCAGGCAAAGCTGGCCACTACCAGAGTGGTGACGATGGCACCCAAGCGGTGCAGCACATGGATCGTCGCCCGTGCATCCTGCGACATCACGCCATATTCATAATCATCATGCCCCAGATGTAAATCAAAGGCTTCGGCAAAAGCCAGCCGGTTACTCCAACCCGCTTCACAAAACGGTAAATCAATACAGGCCAGGGCTGCATAATTGGCAGCGGTCCAACCGCCCAGAGCAATTTGTAAGGTGACAACCAATAAGCTGAGCAGTGCCAGCGGTAATAAGGGTTTTAAGCGCTGATCCTGACTGCGCCAGGCCGGCCTTTGCTGCAGCCAGTATAGCGCCAGCAAACTGAATAACGTAAAGCCAAACATTAGGTGTGCCAGCACCACGATCGGCAATAAGCCCATGGTCACGGTCCAGGCCCCCAGCGTGGCCTGAAAGATCACAATTAACAGTAAAGCGTTTGGTAACAAGCGGCCACTTTGTTGCCGCCGCCAGTGCATTACGGCCAGGGCTGCAATCAACAAACCCAGGGTACCGGCCAGATAACGGTGAATCATCTCATTCCAGGCTTTGGCATGCTCCAGCGGCCGCTCCGGAAAGCGCTCGGCGGCAATTTGCATTTTCTCCGGCTTATGCGGCACCTTCAGAAAACCATAGCAACCTGGCCAGTCCGGGCACCCTAAACCCGCATCGGTTAACCGGGTATAGGCTCCCAGAATAATCACCAGCATGGTCCAGACTAACGTCAGCGTGATTAATTTTTTTTGTAGTGTCATACGCTGGTCCTATCGTAGTTCATCAGTTTCATTAAATCGGCACGGATCGCTTTAGCCGTATCGGCCATCTGGGCAGCCTGCTCCGGCAACGGGTAAGTCAGTAACGCCAGGCCACGCTGGTCAACCAGCACAATTTTCTGCTGCAAAGTTGTCAGGCTAGTTAACGGCTTCGGCTGGGTAAACATCGGATAATCCGCCAGGCTGGTTGCCCCCAGATAGACTGGCTGCACCTGTGTTTGTTTGCGTCCCAACCCGACATAAAGCTGCTTCACCGTATGCAATGCCTGCTGACAAGGTTGACTGCAGTCTTCAGCCACCACGACAATACGCCAGTGTTTTGGTACCTTGCTGGCATCGGGCAGTATATACACTTCTTCAGTTAACCAGGCGCCGCGACTGGAAGAACCGGCATTAAACCAGCCAAACTCCAGCACCAGTTTCGCCAGCACTAACGGCAAGGCACAACACAATACAAACAACAGCAGAAATTTATTCTTGTTCATGTTCATTCTCCCGGTGCCAACTGGCCGCCAGCGCGACCATTAATACGGCGACAGCTAAACCAAACCACTGTAAGGCGTAACCACGATGTTTTTGTGGCGGCATCACCACTGGCTGGTAATGTGGCATAAAATCAGAGGCTCGCTGCTGATACAGCACGGCCGGATACAGAGACAAGGGTAATTGTTGCTGCAGCAGTGCATAGTCTATTTGCTGCATCCGCATCGGGTAACTGCTGCCCTCCAGATTCTGGCCAAGCAATAAAGTGTTGGCCGGTTCACTGCGTACCAGGGCTTCAAGTTCAAGCTGCGCGGGGATCTGCGGCTCCGGTAACAGCTGGCGATTATCGCCGGCGGCCAGCCAGCCGAGGTTAACCAATACCAGTGTACTGTTGTCAGCAAACTGCATCGGTATTATTACATCATAGCCAACCCGGCCATTGAGGATTTGATTATCCAGCAACCAAATATAGGGTGGCAGCCAGTAAGCGGTATCCACCAGCATGGCACCATCCAGTTGAGCGGCTCCCTGCGCCAACAGCTGATGACCACTGAGCGCCCCCTGTTGCTGAATAGCAGCGATCTGCTGCAGTTGCAGCGATTTTTCGGCAGCCCGCTGCCACTGCCAATGGGACAACTTGATCAAAATGGCAAAAGCGGTCAGAGTAATTAATAGCCAGACCCGATTAACCTTAAATAATTGACCGAACAACTTAAACTGCATCAGTCAGACTCCGGAGTACCTTATGCTTATTAAAATCATTATTTGCGCACTACTGCTCTTTATTGTCATTAACCTGGTCAGGGCGGGGGTGGCGATGCTGCGGCAGCAAGACAGCACCTTGCCCATGTCTCATTTTCTTGGTCGCCGTGTGTTGTACTCGGCGGTGATTTTGGTGCTGATTTTAGTGGCCATGGCGCTGGGCTTGATTACGCCCAACCCACGGCCTTACTAAAAGATTTAAAGCACATAAACAAACACAAACAGGCACAGCCAAACCACATCAACAAAGTGCCAGTACCAGGCACCCGCCTGAAACGCAAAGTGCTTTTCAGGCGTAAAGTGGCCTTTTAATACCCGTAGGAACACAAAGAACAAGATTAGCGCCCCCAGGGTCACGTGCAAACCGTGAAAACCCGTTAGCAGATAGAAGGTGTTGCCATAGAAACCCGAGTCAAGCCGCAGCCCCAAGTCACGGTAGGCATGCACATATTCGTAGCCTTGCAGACACAGGAAGATCACGCCAAGCACTAAAGTCAGAAACAACATACCTTTTAGCTGCCCGCGCTTGTTCTGTTCCAAACCCGTGTGAGCAAAATGCAGAGTGACAGAGGAAATCAGCAGGATAGCGGTATTAATCGCCGGTAAGCCCCAAGCCGGCATCGCCTGAGTCTCAATACCACCCGGGGTTTTCACCAGTGGCCATACCGGCTCGAAATCCGGCCACAGGATGGCGAAAGTCATGGCATTATTACTGGCCCCGCCGAGCCATTCCATCGCGATCACCCGGCCATAAAACAGTGCGCCGAAAAACGCCATAAAGAACATCACTTCCGACACGATAAACCAACTCATCCCCTGACGGAATGACCGGTCCATCTGACTGCTGTACAAACCCGACATCGATTCCTCAATGATGTTTCTGAACCAGCCGACTAACATAAAAACTAAAATGGCAAAGCCAGCCAGGAGTAACCAACCGCCAAAACCGCTTTGTTGCTTGCTCATATCAATAACGAGGTGGCCCGCACCAAAAGCAATGCAAAACAGCGCAATGGCGCCGACAATCGGCCAGGGGCTTTGTGCCGGCACATAATATCTTTCGTACGTTTTACTCATCTTATTCCCCAAGATTTTCGGTAGCGGCGTTGCCCTGCCAATTCGCGGTCACATCGTACAGCGTATAGTTCAGCGTAATAGTGCTGAATTGGGCAGGCAGCGCCGGGTCAACGTAAAACTGCACTGGCATCAGCATATTACGGCCGGCTGCCAGTTGCTGCTGGGTAAAACAGAAACATTCAATCTTATGCAGGTACAGTGCGGCTTGCCCAGGCGATACTGAAGGTACCGCCTGGCCCACGATCATCTGCGCGGTCGGATTCTCAGCAAAATAATTCATCACATGAACTTCTCCCGGATGCACCGTCAGACGACGGATCTCCGGTTTAAAAATCCACGGCATATCCTTATTCGGCCGCGCCAGAAATTCGATAGTAATTTCACGGCTGGTATCTACCCCATCAACCAGTGCCGTTGCCGGCACATTTGACGTTTTACCGTTGATCCCGGTTACCTCACAGAACACGTCATACAGTGGTACCAGCGCAAAGCCAAAACCGAACATCAGCGCCGTAACCAACAGTAATTTCGTTACCAGGGTCCGATGTAACTGCATAAGGCCTCCTATTTCACTTCCGGTGGCGTTTCAAAGGTGTGATAAGGTGCCGGCGATGGCACCTGCCACTCCAGACCTTCGGCACCTTCCCATACCTGAGCCGTCGCTTTCTCACCGCCACGGGCACATTTCACCAATACCCAGACGAAAATCAGTTGGGACAACCCGAACAGGAAGCCACCGACACTGATAAAGGCGTTAAAGTCAGCGAACTGCAGCGCATAATCCGGGATCCGTCTTGGCATTCCAGCCAGACCGACAAAGTGCATCGGGAAGAACAGCAGATTGACCGAAATCAGTGAACACCAGAAATGTAATTGTCCGAGGCGCTCGTCATACATATGCCCGGTCCATTTCGGCAACCAGTAATAGGCCGCAGCGATAATCGAGAACACCGCGCCGGTTACCAGCACATAGTGGAAATGCGCCACCACAAAATAGGTGTCGTGATACTGGAAATCTGCCGGTGTAATCGCCAGCATCAGCCCGGAGAAGCCACCGATGGTAAAGAGCACAATAAAGGCCAGCGCAAACATCATCGGCACTTCAAAGGTCATAGCACCGCGCCACATGGTCGCAACCCAGTTAAATACCTTCACCCCGGTCGGCACCGCGATCAGCATCGTGCAGTACATAAAGAACAGGGTGGCAAATACCGGCATCCCGGTAGTAAACATATGGTGCGCCCAGACCAGGAACGACAGAATGGCGATACTGCCGGTGGCATAGACCATTGAGGCATAACCAAATAATGGCTTACGGGCAAAGGTGGGTACTATGGCTGAAATGATACCGAAAGCCGGCAGAATCATAATGTACACTTCGGGATGACCGAAGAACCAGAAGATATGCTGGAACAATACCGGGTCACCACCACCGGCGGCATCGAAGAAACTGGTACCAAAATACTTGTCTGTCAGCACCATGGTAACGGCGCCAGCCAACACCGGCATCACCATAATCAGCAGGAAAGCGGTGATAAACCAGGTCCAGACAAACAGCGGCATCTTCATCCAGGTCATACCGGGTGCCCGCATATTCCAGATGGTTACGATCACGTTAATCGCGCCCATAATCGACGAAATACCCATGATATGCACCGAGAATACAAACAAGGCAGTGCTGTCGTTACTATAGGTTGTAGACAGTGGTGCATAGAAGGTCCAGCCGAAATCCGGTCCGCCGCCTGGCATAAATAAACTTAGCAGCAGGATCAGGAAGGCAAAAGGCAGGATCCAGAAGCTCCAGTTATTCATCCGTGGCAACGCCATATCCGGTGCGCCAATCATCATCGGAATCATCCAGTTCGCCAGGCCGGTAAAGGCCGGCATTACCGCACCGAATACCATTATCAGACCATGTACTGTGGTCATCTGGTTAAAAAACTGTGGCTCGACGAACTGCATACCAGGTTGGAACAACTCTAAGCGGATCACCATCGCCATACTGCCGCCGATAAAAAACATCAGCAGTGCAAACACCAGATACATGGTACCGATGTCTTTATGGTTGGTAGTATACAGCCAGCGTTTTATACCGCTGGGTTTGTGGTCATGCTCGTGGTCATGATCATGTGTAATAGCTGACATTGGTTATTCTCCCTTGCCCTGCTGTACGGCGTAGACATCGGCAGCTTGCACGGCATCCCCGGTGTTATTGTCAAAAGCGTTACGGGTGTAAGTAATAACCGCCGCCAACTCTTTTAAACTCAGCTGTTTACCAAAAGCCTGCATTGCGGTACCAGCCTTGCCGTTGACGATGATTTCAATGTGCGCCTGGCGGTCATTCAAAATTAACTGACTGCCTTTCAGCGCCGGGAAGATACCGGGTAAGCCACCACCAGTCGGTTGATGGCAAGCGACACACCAACCTTGATAAACTTTTTCACCGGTTGCCATCAGCTCCGCCATATCCATATTCATCGCCAGCAATTCGCGCTCGGCCGCTTTTTCGGCAGCGATCCGGCTCTCTTCCTGTGCCACCCATGCCAGATAATCTTCCGGGGTCTTGGCAATCACCACTACTGGCATAAAGCCGTGGTCTTTACCGCACAACTCGGCACACTGGCCACGATAAATGCCCGGTTCATCGACCCGGGTCCAGGCTTCGTTAATAAAGCCAGGGTTGGCATCTTTTTTTATGGCAAAGGCAGGTACCCACCAGGAGTGAATCACATCATCTGAGGTCATCAGAAAACGCACTTTTTTGCCGGTTGGAATCACCAGCGGCCGGTCAACTTCCAGCAGGTAGTTTTCACCTTTCGCTAATTTGTTTGCGATTTGTTCGCGCGGGGTGGCCAGCAGTGAGAAATACTCCAGGTCATGTTCCAGGTATTTGTAATGCCACTTCCACTGCGAGCCAGTCACCAATACCGTGACATCTGCCGCAGAGGTATCCTCCATCGCAATCAGGGTTTTGGTGGCGGGAATCGCCATACCGATCAGGATGACTACCGGAATGGCAGTCCATAGAATTTCAACCTTAGTGCTCTCATGGAACTGAGCTGGCTGCACACCCCTGGCTTTACGATGGCGAATGATGGACCAGAACATGATCCCAAACACCACAGCACCGATAACACAGCAAATCCAAAATATGGTCATATGCAGGTCGTAAACCTGCTGACTGATTTCAGTGGCGCCTTTGGTCATATTTAAAGGCATGGATTTTGATGCGTTTGCCGATGCGGCAAAAAGCAGGGTCGGCAGCGACCAAAGCAGACAACGCGCGTTTGTCACTGTACTTCTCCTCTGTCATTTGCAAAGCAAATTGCAGAAACCAAGTACACAGCACTACACGGTTTTTTTACTACCCACCCAACCGAATCTATGTGATAAGTTTCGCAATTTTATTCTTGTTATTGTTTTTTGGGTTGATTTCGAGGCTAGCGCTGAAATCAGTAGTGGCACACCTGTTGTTATTTTTTCGCCAGCTACCGTCTAAGAATTGTCCAGGAATTGAATTATGTAAACCCCTAAAATGCAAAAGCACCGATAAAACCAAATGGTCATACCAGTGCTTTAAGAAAAATAACTTATTGAGAACAGGTGGAATTATAACCAGCTGCCGTTACGGATCACGCCAACTGCCAGGCCTTCCACGGCGAAATGCTGCTGCCGTAAATCGACTTTTATCACCTGAAAATCCGGATTTTCCGGTAACAACAATACTTGATGACCATCGCGCTGAAAACGTTTCACGGTGACTTCGTCATCGACGCGGGCCACGATCACTTGCCCTGGCTGCGCCTGATGTGTTTTATGTACGGCCAGTAAATCACCATCCAGAATGCCGATATCCTGCATACTCATCCCCTGCACCCGTAGCAGGAAATCCGCATGCGGCTTAAACAGGTTTGCATCAATCTGATAGTGATCCTGTACATGTTCCGCCGCTAAAATCGGCTGACCAGCAGCGACCTTACCGATTAATGGTAATCCCAACTGTTCCGGTGCAGTATCATCTTCAATCAGCCGGATCCCTCTGGACGTACCGGGCAACATCGCAATCACACCTTTTTTTGCCAACGCTTTTAAATGCTCTTCGGCGGCATTCGCCGATTTAAAACCCAGACGCACAGCAATCTCAGCGCGGGTTGGCGGCATCCCGGTTTCACTTTGATAATCTTTAATCAGTTGCAGAATTTCTGCCTGACGTGGCGTTAATGGTCTAATCATGCTGGCTACCTATACAGTATTTACTGTGAGTATATACAGTCTTTTTCAGCTTGCCAAGTTTTCTGCCGCAGCAAAATTTGCCTCACCGATCAGCTATGCTATTCTTAGCGCCCATTTTTTCAGGTCAGTAAGGTTATGTTGTCAGGCTTGTCGCTGTTTACCAAACTGTTAAGTTGGCCGATCCGGCTACTGGTAAAGTTTAAAATCGTACCGGATAATCCAATCCATGAGCTGCAGATCTGCACTGACCGGCCATTATTCTATATTTGCCATACTGAGTCCGCCTCTGATCTGGCCACATTGCGCCGGGTTTGTCGTGCCCTAGACTTACCCGACCCATTAAGTCGGGTCAAGCTGGGTGAGCAGCTACTACCACGGACACTCTTTTTAGAAAAACCGCATCAATTAATCGGCGGACGAGGCAAAACCCGGGCATTACAACAAGGCCAGCAGCTGTTGGCCGCTCATCTGGCTAATCCAAAGTTGCAGGCGCAGTTAATACCCGCGGCCATCCTCTGGGGTCGGGCGCCGGGCAAAGAAAACAGTATAAAATGGTTGCTTGGCGAAGCTCATGCCCCGAACTGGCTGGCGAAGCTGTTAATCGTACTGATTTCTGGCCGCCATACTCTGGTACGGTTAAGTAAGCCGGTCGGCCTGCAACAAATGGCGGCGCAGTTTGGTGCCGAACAGGAGATTGCCCGCAAATTGCTGCGCATGTCGCGGATCCATTTTTACCGGCAGCGATTGGCCGCTACGGGTCCGAAACTGATGGCCAGAGCGCAGTTATTCAATGCCCTGCTGGCGTCACCGGCGTTAAAGCAAGCCATTGCCGACGAGGCCAGTAGTAAAAAAATCAGCTATCAGGCAGCGCAACAGGAAGCACGTAAACTGTTGCAGGAAATCGCTGCCGACTATCGCACCTCGACTCTGCGCTTTGGCGACCGTATTCTCAGCTGGCTGTGGCAGAAATTGTATTACGGCATTAAGGTTACCAATGCCGACAAGTTACGCGATCTGGCGCAGAAAGGTCACGAAATCGTGTATGTACCCTGCCATCGCAGTCATATGGATTATCTGCTGTTAAGCTACATTATCTACCACCAGGGTCTGGTACCACCGCATATCGCCGCCGGTATTAACCTGAATTTCTGGCCCGCCGGGACCATTTTTCGCCGCGGTGGCGCCTTTTTTATCCGCCGCAGCTTTAGCGGTAATAAGCTTTATTCGGCGGTGTTTCGCGAATACCTCAGCCTGTTGTTTATGAAAGGCTACGCCGTGAAATACTACACTGAGGGCGGTCGCAGCCGCACCGGTCGGTTGTTACAGCCAAAAACCGGCATGCTGGCGATGACTGTGCAGTCGATGCTGCGCGGTATTGACCGCCCCGTCACCCTGGTGCCGGTGTATCTGGGCTATGAGCACGTGATGGAGGTGAATACTTACCTCAGCGAATTGCAGGGCTCGGGTAAGCAGAAAGAGTCGGTATTTGGCGTGCTGAAAGCTATTCGCAATTTGCGCGATTATGGTTATGGCTATGTCAATTTTGGTGAACCGATTTCGCTGAACCATTATCTGAATCAGCAGGCACCGGACTGGAAAACCGAAATTAATCCGTTAGAAGCGCCGAAACCGCAATGGCTAAATCCTGTGGTCGCTAAACTGTCAGAGCAGATTATGCGTCATATTAACCAGGCGGCGGCGTTAAACAGCATTAACCTGATTGCATTGTGCTTATTAGCCAGTGACAAGCAAAGTTTGACACGGCAGGAGTTAGAGCGGCAACTCGAAGTCTATTTGAACTTACAGCGTATGGTGCCATATCACGCGAATGTCAGTTTGCCAGAGCAAACGCCAGCCCAAATGATTGCCCATGCCGCCAAGATGCAGAAAATCCAGTTAACCACAGACAGTTTCGGTGAGCTGGTGAGCCTGAGCCCGCAACATGCGGTGCAGATGAGTTATTACCGTAATAACATTTTGCATCTGTTTATCATCCCGGCGCTGTTAGCCTCAGCCGTGCTACGGCAGCAGGAACAATCACAACAACAGCTGCTGGCGATGGTTGAACAGCTTTATGGTTTACTGCGTCATGAACTGTTTTTATATGTGCCATCAATTAGCAACTACAGCAAACAACTGTTACAACAGTTAGTGCAGGCTGGAATGTTACAGCAGCAGGAGAAACACTTTCTGGTGCCGCCGCAACATAGCCGTGAGTACTTTATGCTGGACCTGCTGGCACATAATGCCGAACACACCTTACAACGCTATGCCATGGTGTTTAACCTGCTGCACGCGCATGGACCACTGCAGCGCAGTGAGCTGGAGCAACAAAGCCAAGAACTTGCACAGCGGTTGCTGACTTTGCATGGCATTAACGCACCGGAATATTACGACAAGAATCTGTTTGCCACCCTGAGCCAGGCGTTAAAACTGGAAGGTTATAGCCAACTGGATCAGGACAACCGGGTCAGAGCCACACCCGAGTTGTCGAAACTGGCGACCAGCGTCAATCTGCTACTGCGTAATGAAGTGCTGCAGAGTATCTACAGCATTATGCCCCGCGACTAACCGCCTTCATGGTACGCGCGAATCACACCTTGCTGAATGGTAGTCGCAACCAGTTTACCATCGCGGGTAAAAAACTGGCCCTGCACCAAACCCCGGCCGCCTGAGGCCGCCGGGCTATCGACTGCGTAAAGTAACCAATCGTCAAAGCGGAAATCGTGATGAAACCACATCGCATGGTCGATAGTCGCAACCTGCATATTTTTCGCCATAAAAGAACGGCCGTGCGGCTGCAGCGCTGTCGGCAGAAAATTAAAATCAGAGGCATAGGCGAGCAGATATTTATGCACCCGATGATCGTCCGGCATATTGCCGTTAGCTTTAAACCAAACATAGCGCTTAGGCGAACTGACCGCCGGTGAGAAAGGATTCTGAAAGTCCACCGGCCGCATTTCGATCGGCTTTTCACAGATAAATTTACTGCGGAGTTTTTCCGGGATCTGCGCCGCATGCTGCTGATAAAAATCTAAATCGGACACCAGCTCATCAGGGCCTGGAACCTGTGGCATCGGTAACTGATGTTCAAAGCCCTGCTCTTCAATCTGAAACGAGGCTGTCATGTAGAAAATCGGCTTACCATACTGAATAGCACTCACCCGCCGGGTACTGAAACTTTTGCCATCGCGGATATCTTCTACTTCATACACAATTGGCTTACTTGCATCCCCAGGCCGTAAAAAATAAGAGTGAAAGGAATGTAATTTACGCTCTTCCGGCAAGGTTTCTTTTGCCGCAGACAATGCCTGCCCCATCACCTGGCCGCCAAATACGGCTTTAAAGCCCAGATCCTGACTTTGCCCCCGATATAAACCCAGCTCAATGGTCTCTAACTTTAATAAAGATAATAAATTCGCCAGTACCTGACTCATAAGCTAGCCTGTTTAGTCGCCCGAAGAACTGTTATTCTGCCGTAAATGATGGAGTCTGGCAAAATGAACTATTGGTTATTTAAAACTGAACCCAGCGAGTGCAGTATTGATGATTTTGCACATAATCCGACGCAAGCAATTGTCTGGGAAGGCGTACGCAATTATCAGGCGCGCAATTATTTACGCGATGATGTCGCTATCGGTGATCAGGTACTAATTTATCACTCCAGTTGCAAACTGATCGGCGTTGCCGGTATTGCCGAAGTGGTCCGAGCAGCCTATGCTGATCCCAGCCAATTTGACAGCCGTAGTGTGTATTACGATGCCAAGTCCATTGCGGCGCAACCACGATGGGTTGCGGTGGACCTTCGTTTTGTCAGTAAATTACCTGCAGTGATAACACTGGACAAAATCAAAAGCTCCGCTAAGATGGCAGAGTTGCCGCTTGTACAAAAAGGCAGCAGGTTATCGGTAATGCCAGTGACGGCTCAACAGTGGCGCGACTTACTGGCCTTACAGTAGTTCGCCGTGATCCCTTTGGTTTCGGAGCCAAAAATGCTAGCAATCCAAGTAGAAGAAAGGCGCCAGACGGACAAGGACCTTAATTATTTTTGGAACCAGCTCAATTTAGCGCAGAAGTTTTCTGCAGCGGAGTTGCAACGCTACGGATATCAGTTGCGATTTGTCAGAAATATGGCCAGCGGTAAGCTGGCAGTGTTAGATTACGATGGCAAGTTGGCGGCGATTGACCACGATGGTCTGATTGATACCGAGCCTAAGATAGTCCTCAGACACTGATTGTGACAGCCACAGCCGTTGTGGACTTTCTGGTTTGGAGCGACATAACGCCGGCAAATGCCGGCGTTATGCTTTAGTTAACCTGAGATCGGTTTAACGAGCCATGACTGTAATCGCATTAAACTCCGCGTTTGTGATGTTCAGTTGTGGCTTGGAGTCCTTCAATTGATAGGCGATAAGCCCTGCAATCATATTCAACATA
>Ga0181595_10001093_pt1 | contig 29734 bp, 31 predicted proteins | sample 041ome_7_FD_145604 | JGI IMG/M metagenome (GOLD analysis project Ga0181595, IMG submission 145604) | Coastal salt marsh microbial communities from the Groves Creek Marsh, Skidaway Island, Georgia - 041401AS metaG (spades assembly) | ecosystem: Environmental > Aquatic > Marine > Intertidal zone...
CCGCACACGACACACAGGTAAGTTTTCATTTTTGCTCCAAAATTTTTGGCTAGTTTGCCAGAGACAAAGCCTGCCTCAACATCATGAAACATAGGCATTTCCGCCTGATACCATGCGCACATGCAAACAACTCCTCACATTCTGGTTATCGGCGGACACGACCCAAGCGGCGGCGCAGGTATTCAGGCAGATATCGAGACAGGCGCAGCCCTTGGCTGCCGCGTATTTTCGCTCGTCACCTGCCTAACCTCTCAGAACACTCAGAATGTGTATGCCGTTTCTCCGCAATCTGTTGATGCCTTGGCAGATCAATTCGATCGACTGATCAACGATATCCAGATTGATGCCATCAAAGTTGGACTGCTCGGTGATCTGGCGATTGCACAATGGCTTGCACCGCGTTTGGCCGATTTGAAACGCCCCGTGACTTTGGATCCTGTGTTGCGTGCAGGCGGCGGTGAATCACTCAGTAACCAAGCTCTAATTGATCAACTCAAAACAGACTGGCTGCCCTGGCTAACCAGCCTCACACCGAATCGTGCTGAAGCAAGAGCACTCAGTGCTTGCAATGACATGTCAGAAGCGGGGAAGGCATTAGTCAATGAAGGCACACAACATGTGCTGATTACCGGCGCAGATGAAGCTGACGATGACATGGTGCACAACACACTCTTTACACGTGAACAGCATCAGCCATACGAATGGCCAAGATTACCGCATACCTATCATGGCTCTGGCTGCACCTTAGCCACTGCGCTCACCTGTGAGCTCGCAAAAACTGGCGATATCTTAGCTGCCGCACAACAAGCTCAAGCCTTTGTCTGGGGAACGTTATCTCGCGGTGAACAAGTGAGCGATGGGCAACATCTACCCAATAGGCGATTGTCATGATGCGTGACTGGCGCGGTTTGTATGCCATCACCGACAGCCGCTTTAAAGGCGACGATATCGCGCAGCAAGTGCTCAAAGCGATCCGAGGTGGTGCTCGCATCATTCAATATCGAGATAAATCGGATGATGCTACGTTGCAACTCAAGGAAGCCACTGCCATCGCAGAGGTCTGCAAAACCAACGATGTCATTTTTATTGTGAATGATGATATCGAGCTTGCCAAAGCCGTGAATGCTGATGGCGTGCATCTTGGTCACACCGATGCATCGCTTAAAAAGGCGCGCGAACTGTTAGGCGCTGATGCTGCGATTGGCGTCTCATGCTATGCCGATATTGATCGCGCAAAAGCTGCGCAATTATTAGGTGCCAGCTATGTCGCCTTCGGTCGCTTTTTTAATTCCAGCACCAAACCGAACGCACCTGCCGTAAGCCTTGACGTATTGGTCGAGGCAAAGAAACAGCTCAATGTCCCTGTGGTTGCGATTGGCGGTATTACCCAAGACAATGGCGCCCCCCTGATTAAATCAGGCGCCGATATGTTGGCAGTGGTGAATGGTGTGTTTGGCGCACCCGATATCACGCTTGCCGCACAATCAATCTGCAACCTCTTCGATGCTTGATGGAGAACAGCATGACCGCACAAAATCGTTTTGAAAAAGCCCAAAAGCACATCCCAGGTGGTGTGAACTCACCCGTACGTGCCTTTAAAGGTGTCGGTGGTGATCCGGTTTTTGTTGATCACGCGAAAGGCGCTTACTTCACCGATCCTGATGGCAAGCGTTACATAGACTATGTCGGCTCATGGGGTCCAATGATCTTAGGTCATGCACATGACGACGTGATCGAAGCAGTTCGCGAAGCAGCACTCCGTGGCTTGTCATTTGGCGCACCGACTGAAATGGAAACCACCATGGCAGACATGATCTGCGAGATCGTGCCAAGCATGGATATGGTGCGTATGACCTCTTCAGGCACTGAAGCCACCATGTCGGCGATTCGTTTGGCTCGCGGATTTACTAGTCGCGACAAGATCGTGAAGTTTGAAGGTTGTTATCACGGTCACTCAGATTCTTTACTGGTTAAAGCAGGCTCTGGCGCACTAACCCTAGGTGAACCATCTTCACCTGGCGTACCTGCCGCACTAGCTGAACACACCATCACTTTGAACTATAACGATGCTGATCAAGTTCGTGAAACCTTCTCGCAGATTGGTGATCAAATTGCCTGCATCATTGTTGAGCCGGTTGCTGGCAACATGAACTGCATTCCACCGGTTGAAGGCTTCCTCGAAACCTTGCGCGCTGTTTGTGATGAATACAAAAGCGTGTTGATCTTTGATGAAGTTATGACCGGCTTCCGCGTAGCACTTGGCGGCGCACAAGCTATGTATGGCGTTAAGCCTGATCTCACCACCCTCGGCAAGATCATTGGCGGTGGCATGCCAGTAGGCGCTTTTGGTGGTCGTCGCGACATCATGGAACACATCGCACCGTTAGGCCCTGTATATCAGGCAGGCACCTTGTCAGGTAACCCTGTTGCGATGGCAGCTGGTTTAAAAACACTCGAGCTACTCAGCGCTGAAGGTTTCCATGCGCAACTCTCTGCCAAGGTCGAGACACTCGTTAACGGCATGATGAACGAAGCTAAGTCAGCAGGCATCCCGATGACAGAGAACCATGCGGGCGGCATGTTTGGTTTGTTCTTCACCGATGCAACAAAGGTCACTAACTTTGCTGAGACCACCGCCTGCGATCAAGAGCGCTTTAAGAAGTTCTTCCACGGCATGTTGAACGAAGGTGTTTATCTCGCACCATCAGCTTATGAAGCAGGCTTTGTGTCTATCGCGCACACCGATGAAGACCTCAACAACAGCATCGAAGCTGCAGCGAAAGTCTTTAAAACACTTTGACCGAAGTTTTCGATCAACTCCTCGTTTGGATCAATACCCACCCGCAACATGCGGGCTGGGTGATCTTTCTAGTTGCACTCGCTGAATCTCTCGCCATCGTTGGCATCCTTGTCCCCGGGGTAGTTATCTTATTAGGTGCCGGCACATTGATTGGCAATGGCACCTTAGATTTTTGGCCCATGATGGTGTGGGCAGTTGCCGGTGCGATTATCGGTGATGCAATTAGCTTTCAGCTCGGTCGACATTTTGAAAGCGCATCGAAACATCTTTCATGGTTTGAAAAACATCCCGAGCATTTAGAGAAGGGACACGCCTTCTTTGAAAAATGGGGCGAGCTCAGCGTGATCATTGGTCGTTTCTTTGGCCCGATCCGCGCCATCATTCCGCTTATTGCCGGCCTTATGGGTATGAAGCCTGTACGCTTTTATGCCGCGAATATTTTCTCTGCCTTACTCTGGGCACCAGCTTATTTAGCACCCGGCATTGTTTTAGGCTCACTGATTGATCAAGATGATCTTGGCACTTGGCTTAGCGCAGCACTCGGGTTATTTATTGGTATCGCTGTTATCGCGCTGATTAAATCAAAGCGCTAATCACTCACCCCAACGCGCCCCTAAATCATGTGGCACGTTCAAATGATCCAAGATACGCGAGACCATGAAGTCGACAATCTCATCAATGGTCGTTGGTTTGAAATAAAATCCTGGGTTAGCCGGCATAATCACCGCACCTGCTTGTGACAAGGTGAGCATGTTCTGCAAATGAATACTTGAGAAAGGCGTTTCTCGCACAAGCAAGATCAACTTACGTTTTTCTTTCAACGCAACATCCGCAGCGCGATCAATCAAGTCATCACAGATACCATTCGCAATGGTCGCCAAGGTACCTGTCGTGCAAGGACACACCACCACAGCTTCAGGTGGGTTACTGCCACTAGCAACTGGCGCTGTCCATTGCTGACGACCAAACACCTGAAGCTGCTGATCAGTCACACCAAAATGTTCGCAAAAGAACTTTTGCATCTCGCTGGTGTTACCCGGCACCTTCAAGTCAGTTTCCATATTTAAGACAACCTGACCTGCCTGTGAGCACATCAATTGCACTGTGCGCCCTGCTGCCAACAATTGCTCAATCAAACGCAATGGATATTGCGCGCCTGACGCACCGGTAATCGCAACTGCTATCGCATCACTCATACTCTTAACTCTCTGCTAACGCATCCAAAATACGTTGATGAATATTTTCGAACCCGCCGTTACTCATCACCAACACATGTTGATCAGCGGTAGCCGTTTGCGCGATACGATCAACGATCGCCTGGGTTTCGTGGGCAACGGTTAATTTATCACCTAACCCCGATAGCACACCTTCAGCGTCCCAGTTCAACGTGCTTGGCGCATAAATCAGCACCTCATCAGCTGCCGCTAAAGAGTCCACTAAACGATCAGCGAGCACACCCATGCGCATCGTGTTTGAGCGCGGCTCAAGCACCGCGATAATCTTTTGTGACCCCACTTGCGCGCGCAGACCACGCAAGGTTTTATCAATCGCTGTTGGGTGGTGTGCAAAATCATCAAATACACGCACATCTTTTTCTGTTCCGCGTAGCTCCATGCGACGCTTAACATTCTTAAATTTAGCTAAGGCATCAATCGATACATCTGCGGGTACGCCTGCATGGCGCGCAGCCGCGATAGCCGCTAGTGCATTTGATACATTGTGCTCACCGGACAAGGTCCAAATCAGACGACCTTGCGACTCGCCTTTAAACAAAACATCAAAGGCAGTGCCATCCAAGTTTTCATTCGCGGTTGACCAATCACCCTGATCTCCATTGATCTGACCGAGGGTTTCTACTGGCGTCCAACAACCCTTATCTAAGGTCTCGTTGATCGCTTGATCATGCTTTGGCGAAACGATCAAACCACTCGATGGGATAGTGCGCACTAGGTGATGGAACTGACGCTGAATATCGGAGAGTGAATCAAAGATATCCGCGTGATCAAACTCCATGTTATTCAACACAGCGGTACGTGGATGGTAGTGCACAAACTTTGAGCGCTTATCAAAGAAGGCCGTATCGTATTCGTCCGCTTCGACCACAAAGAAAGGCGCATCACCGGCACGCGCTGATAACCCAAAGTTAGCGGGCACACCCCCAATCAAAAACCCGGGCTTAAGATTTGCGTACTCAAGGATCCACGCCAACATACTTGAGGTAGTTGTTTTGCCATGAGTACCTGCAACCGCGAGCACCCAACGATCGGCAAGTACGTGTTCAGCCAGCCACTGTGGGCCTGAGGTGTACGGCAGCCCTTTATCTAAGATCGCTTCGACACAAGGGTTACCGCGCGACATCGCATTTCCCACGACGACAACATCTGGCCGTGGCTCAAGTTGCGCGGGATCGTAACCTTCAGTGAGCGCGATACCCGCCGCTTCGAGCTGTGTGCTCATCGGTGGATACACATTCGCATCAGAGCCTGTCACCGTATGACCCAGCTCTCGCGCAATTAATGCAATGCCACCCATAAAGGTGCCGCAGATACCTAAAATATGAACGTGCACGTCAAACAACTCTTTAAAAATCGATAAAGCACTTTAACCGATCAAACGACTAAAGCGTATCAGTGCTTAATGCTAAACTGCGCGCTCACTGTAGGAACTATGATGCAAGAACGTTTTGTCGACACACCCGATGCACTGATTAAATTGTGCAACGACCTCAAAGGTAGCGAATGGCTCGCACTGGATACCGAATTTATCCGCGAGAAGACCTATTACCCTAAGCTGTGCCTTGTGCAGATCTGTAATGGTGAGATCGCTGCCTGTGTTGACCCCATCAAGCTCGACAATATTCAGCCCCTACTCGACCTATTGTTTGATGGCAGCATTCTGAATGTCTTCCATGCTGCACGCCAAGATCTCGAAATCTTCTGGCACGACTACGGCAAGATTCCTCTTCCCATATTTGATACTCAGCCTGCGGCGGCCTTACTCGGTCATGGTGATCAAATTGGTTACGCCAATTTAGTCAAAGCTGTATTAGATATTGATTTAGCGAAAGACCAATCGCGTACTGATTGGTCAGCTCGGCCTCTTGATGAGCAACAGATTCGTTATGCCCTCGATGATGTGGTTTATCTTGGTCAGCTGTATACCGAGATGCGCGGCAACCTATCCGATAAAGAACGTCTGCAATGGCTAGCCGCTGAATTCGCTACCTTTGCAGATCCTGAGACCTACGAACCGCCTACAGAAAATGCGTGGCAAAAGATCAAAGGTCGTCAGCACCTGCGTGGTCGTCAACTTGCCGTATTACAAACACTCGCCCAATGGCGTGAGATCGAAGCGCGCTCGCGCGATCTACCGAAAAAGTGGATGTTAAAAGATGATGTGATGGTAGAGCTTTGCCGTCGCATGCCAAAGAATACTGAAGCACTCGCCAAGGTACGCGGTGTAGAAGCTGGCTTTGTCCGTCGTGAAGGTATAACACTGGTTGATCTAATTACCCAAGCGGCTGATTCAGACAAAGATAGCTGGCCAGTCGACAATAAGCGTCCAACGCCGCTCAAGCCACAACAAGAAGCCATGGTCGACATGCTGAGCGCAGCATTGCGCTTACTAGCAGATAAGCACCAACTTTCTCCGCAAGCGATTGCTACGCATAAAGATCTGCAAAAATTAATTCGTGGCGAAAAAGATACCGTGCTCTTACAAGGCTGGCGTTATGCGCTTGCAGGCAAGCCACTTCAGCAGTTAGCCAATGGCGAAATAGAAATTCGTAATGTGGGTGGAAAACTCAAGCTCGAAGGCTTAACCGACTAGTCGACCCACTTTGAGTACTGCAGGGATATGTCGTACACGCTTGATGATAGACGCCAAGTGACGACGATCCTTAACCATCAAGGTAAAACGTAAACTGGATGACAAGCCATCACGCTCTTCACTGTGAACATCCTCAATGTTCGAGCCTTCGGCCGCAATCGCAGAAGCAACCGTTGCCAACATGCCACGTTGGTTACCGGCATCAATGCGCAACATGGTCATAAACTCACCTTCGATCTCATCACCCCAACGCACATCAACCCAGCTCTGACCTTGTTTCTCAAAATCACCTAAGTTTGGACAACGGTGATGATGCACCACAATACCCTTACCGGGACTAAACACACCGATCACATTGTCACCTGGAATAGGTCCACAGCAACGTCCATAGCTCACCACCATGCCCTCGCCACCATGAATCACTAAACCGCCTGAACGATCACCCAAGTTATCTGCATCAAGCTCAATATCGCCGGCCAACATACGAATGATCAGTGACGGCATACGATTACCCAAACCAATCTCATTGAGAAGCTCATCAACACTGGCGTGTTTAAACTCGGTTGCAACGCGCATCAAAACTTCATCTGTTAACTCACCCAATTCAGGATGCAACCGCTCGACCTCTTGCTCTAACAAGCGACGTCCCAATGCGATTGCCTCTTTGCTCTCAAGGCGCTTCAAGTAAGAACGAATCGATGCGCGTGCCTTACCGGTCACTACAAAGTTCAACCATGAAGGATGAGGTCGGGCATCTGGCTTGGTAATAATCTCAATCTGCTGACCGCTACGAAGGTGCGTACGCAAGGGTGCTAACTGACGATCCACACGTGCTGCCACACATTGGTTACCCACATCCGAATGCACCGCATAGGCAAAATCAATCACCGTAGACCCTTTGGGCAGCACAATAATTTTTCCACGTGGCGTAAAGACATACACCTCAACAGGAAACAGATCGACTTTTACATTCTCCAAGAACTCGAGTGAGCTACCTGAATCTTGCTGCACCTCGATCACATTACGCATCCACTCAGCGGCTGCATCAGCCTGTAGTGAACGCTCACCGGTTTTATAACGCCAGTGCGCCGCAATACCTTCTTCTGCCACTAAGTGCATCTCTTCAGTGCGTATCTGAATCTCAATCGGCGTGCCTTGCGGGCCAAACAAAATGGTATGAAGTGACTGGTAGCCATTCGCTTTAGGTATCGCGATGTAATCTTTAAACGCACCTGGCATAGGTCGGTAAAGATTATGCACCGCACCCAATACGCGATAACAGGTATCGACAGAATCGACGACCACACGGAACGCAAATACATCCGCTAAATCATGTAGTGGTAATTTTTTATCGCGCATCTTGCGATAGATACTGAAAACACGCTTACGGCGACCTGATACTTCAGCCGGAATGTGATCTTTCTCTAAACGTTCAATCAACACATTACGTACATTGTTAATGATCTCGCGACGACTCTGATATTGCCGCCTCAATGCGTTCTGAAGAATGCGGTAACGATTTGGCCAATGCGCCGCCATACCGAGCTCTTCGAGCTCATGACGAATACTGTTGATACCTAAACGGTTCGCAATCGGTGCATAGATCTCTAAGGTCTCGCGCGCAATACGACGTGCTTTATCCGGACGCATCACACCTAAGGTGCGCATGTTGTGCAAGCGATCAGCCAGTTTGATCATGATGACGCGAATATCTTTAGTCATCGCCAATAACATTTTGCGGAAGTTCTCAGCCTGCGCTTCTTCTTTAGAACGGAAGCTCAAATGCGTCAGCTTAGATACACCATCAACAAGCTCAGCGATTTCTTCATCAAATAGCTCAACCAGTTGGTCTTTGGCAGTCGGAGTATCTTCAATCACATCGTGCAGGATGGCAGCCATTAAACATTTATGGTCCATCTTCATCTGCGAGAGGATGCGAGCGACGGCGACAGGGTGATAGATATAAGGCTCACCCGACATACGCTTCTGCCCTTCGTGCGCCTCAGCACCAAAGACATAGGCGCGATAAACCTCACGCACTTGCTCGGGGGTTAGATAAGCTTCGAGTTCAGCACACAGATCGCTGATCAAATAACGCGCGCGCGGAGTCTCATCGCCCTGCTCTGCGGCTGGCTGAATCACACCTGCTGATAAATCTGCGCTCACAAAAAAACCCTGCGTCTGAATCCGTTCACCTCAGTGTAGCGAATCCAAACGCAGGGTTGGTATTCGAAATTACATTTCGTCGCGTGGTTCTTCGATCTCGCCCAGATCACCCGCCAACGCTGCAGCCAATTCATCATCGATTGCATCTTCTGGCTCTGGCTCTTCAACCAACATCTCAGGAGTGATCAAACCTTCTGCGATTTCACGCAATGCCATAACGGTTGGCTTGTCATTTTCCCACGGCAACAACGGATCTACGCCGTTTGCTAACTGACGTGCACGCTTAGATGCCATCAACACCAAATCAAAACGGTTATCTAGATTATCCAAACAATCTTCGACAGTAACGCGAGCCATGGGGCCTTCTCCAACATCGGGGAATTCAAAAATGAGCGGCGCAGTGTAGTCGGTTTTTCTGCGACCGGCTAGTCTGATTAGGGCATTAAAACCCTAAAATCAGCGAGATAGCAGGCTTCCGAGCCAATTTTTCGACTTATCGGGTGATAATCGCTTCAAGCTCAGCCAGTGCGGTATCGAAATCGTCATTGATTACTTTCAGATCAAATTCGTCCTGATGCGACATCTCAGACTCTGCATCACGCATTCGACGGTCAATAACCTCATCGCTATCCTGACCACGCCCGACCAAACGCTCACGCAGCGCCTCAACACTGGGTGGCAGAATAAATACCGAGGTCGCCTCGGGGAATCGTGCTTTCACCTGACGCGCACCCTGCCAGTCGATCTCCACAATCACTCGCTTACCTTCATCGAGCTGCGCCTGCAGCGCATCTGCCGAGGTGCCATAAAAATTATCGAAGACCTGCGCGTGCTCTAAAAACACACCCTCTTCTACCAACTGTTTAAAGGTCTCAACATCGACAAAATGATAATGCTGACCATTCACCTCGCCGGGGCGCATCGCACGCGTGGTATGTGAGATCGACAATGCCGCTTGCGACTGACGTTCAAGCAGTGCTTTTAAAAGACTACTTTTACCGGCACCCGAAGGGGCTGAAACAATAAATAATTTTGCGTCTGACATATCACTCAATATTCTGAATCTGCTCTCGCATCTGTTCGATCAGTACTTTCATCTCAACCGAGATGCCGGTGGTTTCGGTGTCCGCTGATTTCGAGCCCAAGGTATTCGCTTCGCGGTTCAGTTCTTGCATCAAAAAGTCTAAGCGACGACCAACAGGCTCTTTGCTGCCTAACACGCGCTGCACCTCGTCTAAGTGAGTAGTGAGTCGATCCATCTCTTCATCCACATCTAAGCGCTGTGCAATCAGGGCAATCTCTTGCTCCAGGCGATCTTTATCTACCTCGCCCATGATTTCAGCGAGACGCTCACTCAGCTTGTCACGTTGGTGTGCAATCACCTGCGGCATACGCTCTCGCGCTTTTTCAACTTGCACACGCATGCCATCAATACGTTGCTGAATCAACTCGGCTAGGCGCGCACCTTCACGCTCTCGCGCTTCTAATAAAGAGTCGATGGTTTTATCCAGCAAGGTCATCGCCGCTTCTTGCGCCGGCGTGAAGTCTTGCTCTTCGGTTTCTAACACACCCGGCCAACGCATCATGTCCATCGCTGTGGGTAGAGGTGAGCTGTGCATTTGTTTCAGCAACTGATTAGAAGCATCAAGCACTTGCCTTAGCATCGCCTCGTTCACTTTGATCGTACCGGCCTGCTCGCTGGCGGCTTTGTAACGCAAACCCACATCGACTTTGCCACGACCTAAGCGCGCATTAAATTTATCGCGCACCTTTTGCTCGATCGCACGCAGCTCTTCAGGCATGCGCAAATGCAGCTCTAAGAAACGGCTATTTACCGTGCGGATCTCCCACGTCAGCTCGCCAAAGCTCGAGCGCTCTTGCTCTCGGGCGAAAGAAGTCATGCTGCGAATCATGTGCTTTCCTAAATTTAAAACCTAATGCCTGTATCATACTGGCCCATCACAACAAGCGCATGGGCAATCCTGCGCCCCATAAGAATTAAGAGGAATATTCATGCGACCAAGTGGACGAGCCGCCGGGCAAATGCGAACTGTAAGTTTCACCAAAGACTTCACCAAACATGCAGAAGGTTCTGTACTGGTTGCCTTTGGCGAAACCAAAGTGATCTGTACCGCATCGATTGATAACCGTCAGCCACGTTGGATTCGTGATGAGAACCAAGGCTGGGTTACCGCTGAATACGGCATGCTGCCTCGTTCTACGCATGGCCGCATGGATCGTGAAGCTGCACGCGGGAAGCAAAGTGGTCGCACCCAAGAGATTCAACGACTGATTGGCCGTTCGCTGCGTGCGTGTATCGATCTGAAAAAGTTAGGACCTCGTACCATCACGCTCGACTGCGATGTTATTCAGGCCGACGGTGGTACGCGTACTGCCTCGATCTCCGGCGCCTTTGTCGCGATGCAACTTGCAATCAAGGACATGATCACTAATGGCCTGCTTGAAGAAAGTCCGGTTCATCAAAACGTTGCTGCTATCTCAGTCGGCATTTTTAATGGCACGCCCGTACTCGACTTAGACTATGCCGAAGACAGCTCAGCGGAAACTGACATGAATGTCGTCATGGACCAAAGCGGTCGATTCATCGAGATTCAAGGGACTGCCGAAGGCGCACCTTTCTCACGTGAAGAGATGGAGACTCTGTTAGCTCTCGCTGAAAAAGGGATCAACGAGATCATCGCTGCACAGAACGCGGTGATTGGATGAATAACGACAGCTCAACTATCGTTCTTGCCAGTAGCAATGCCGGCAAGCTGAAAGAGATTCGTGAACTGCTCGAGGGACTGGATTTAGACATTCGCCCGCAAGGTGATTTTGAAATCCCTGACGCGATCGAAGATGGCTTGAGCTTTGTTGAAAACGCCATTCTCAAAGCACGTCATGCATGTGCCATGACTGGCTTGCCAGCAATCTCGGATGACTCAGGCATCGAAGTCGATTATCTCGATGGCGCACCAGGGATTTACTCCGCTCGCTATGCCGGAGGCCAAGGTAACGAAGCGAATAACGCCAAATTACTCAATGCCTTAAAAGGCGTACCGGAAGATCAACGCACAGCACGCTTTCAATGCGTGATGGTGTATATGCGTCACGCTAAAGATCCCACACCGATCATTTGCCAAGGCACATGGGAAGGTCGCGTGATCTCTGAGCTTAAAGGGACCGAAGGCTTTGGATACGACCCGCTGTTTTATGTGCCGAGTGAAGGCATGACTTCAGCCGAGTTATCACCTGAGCGTAAAAACCAACTCAGCCATCGTGCTCAAGCATTGAAGAAACTGCTCGCTGCACTTTCTTAAAACGGTGCAAATAAATCCATCACGCGTTCTTGGTGTGACTCGCAATGCTTAGTGATAACGCTCACTACTTCGTCCACATCGTCTGTCAGCGTTAATAGCTCTAGGTCCGCAGGATCAATCAGATGCTTAGCCGCGAGCTGATCTTTAAACCAATCGAGCAAGCCCTGCCAGTATTCAGTACCCACAAGAATAATGGGTAAGCGCGGCGTTTTACCGGTTTGCACGAGGGTCAATATCTCACTGAGCTCATCGAGCGTACCGAAACCACCGGGCAGCACCACATAAGCAGAGGCATATTTGACAAACATGACTTTGCGCACAAAAAAGTAACGAAAATCGAGCGAGATATCTTGGTACTTATTCGGCTGCTGTTCTTTTGGCAGCTCAATGTTCACCCCAATACTTTGCCCTTCCCCAGCAAAGGCGCCTTTGTTAGCTGCTTCCATAATGCCTCCGCCACCACCACTAACCACGGAGAAACCTTGATCTGAGAGCTTACGCGCAATCTGTTCGGCTTTGAGATACGCAGGATCACTGGACAAGGTTCGCGCCGAACCAAAAAAAGTGACTGCTGGATGAATGCTATTGAGCGTTTCGTAGCCTTCAACAAACTCAGCCATGATGCGGAAGATGCGCCATGTGTCGTGCGTTAGCAGCATTTCGGGGGTGATCGGGCTATTTTTCTCGGTCATCTGAATGTCCTAAAAAGAAAACAATCTATTGCTTGGATGCGACGGTCAGTCTGGTTAGCATAGCAACCATCTTATGACTGTATCTTGTCATTCCGGCAAGTCTTGAGGATTCATCATGAAAACAAGTGTGGTTGGCCTAGGCGCCATGGGTGCAGGTATTGCGGGTAACTTGGAAAAAGCCGGTCTGCTACACGGCGCTTGGAATCGCACCGCTGCGAATGGCGAGAAAGCCGCCGCTGAATTTGGCTTCCCTTTCACAGCAGATCTCGCTGCCGCCGTGAGCGATGCTGATGTGGTAATTACGTCGGTTTCAATGGATGGCGACCTGATCGAGATTTCAGAAAAACTTGCTCAGTTACTTAAGCCCGGCAGCATCGTGGTGGATACCTCAACAGTGGCACAAGCAACCGCAGTCAAAGCCGCTGAGATTTTTGCAGCCAAGCAAGTCAGCTTCATTGATGGCCCTGTTTCAGGCGGACCTGAAGGCGCCAAGAAAGCGACGATGGTGATGATGCTGGGTGGCGATGCCGACATCATCGAGAAGATCAAACCGGTCACTGATGCGATCAGTCGCATGGCAATTCGTATGGGTGATAACGGTGCCGGTCAAGCCACTAAAGCGGTTAATCAAATTATGGTCGCAGGCATCAACCAAGCGGTGACTGAGGCCTTAGCGTTTGGTCAGGCTAGCGGCTTGAATATGGATGATGTGATCGCTTTGATTAGCCAAGGTGCCGCAGGCAACTGGTTCCTAGAGCAACGTGGTCCGAACATGACCAAAGATATCTTCACCCCCGGTTTTAAGATGGTGCTGCATAACAAAGATCTGAATATCTGTAAGAACATGGCAGCTGACTTGGGTGTTTCACTACCGGTAATTGATAACACCTTAACCGATTACGCAACCCTGCTTGAGCAAGGCCATGGTGATGATGATATCTCCACCTTGTATCGCACGAAGAAAGCCATGTTTCAAAAGTAAGACCTAGCAGTTGTAGTGCAAGGTCTTAATCCCAAACAACGCGAGGCAGTCACCTACCTCAGCGGCCCTAGCCTTGTGCTAGCGGGCGCTGGGTCAGGTAAGACACGCGTGATCACCGCAAAGATTGCGCATCTAATCGAACATGCACAGATGCCTGCAAAACATATTTATGCAGTCACCTTTACCAATAAAGCAGCACGTGAAATGAAAGAGCGTGTTGCGAAGCTACTGCAAGGTGATGCTGCAAAAGGTTTAAACATCTCAACCTTTCACACGCTTGGCTTAAACATGCTGCGCCGTGAATTAAAGGCAGCCGGCTTACGTCGCGGCTTTTCGATCATGGACGAGCAAGATGTAGAGCAACTACTTAAAGAGCTCAGCAAGAAAAACGACACCGATAAAAAAGTGCTGCAACAAGCGCGCTGGCAGATCTCGAACTGGAAGAACGATTTGATTCTGCCGGAGCAAGCAATCGCTGAAGCGACTGATCATGTGCAGACTTTTCAGGCCTTACTGTATGCCGCTTATCAAGAAGCACTACGCGCATACAACGCGGTCGACTTTGATGATCTGATTTTAAAACCCGTTGAATTACTCAAAGCAGATGCTGAGTTACGCGAGCGCTGGCAAAACCGCGTGCGTCATCTTTTAGTCGACGAGTACCAAGACACCAATGGCGCGCAATACGAGCTTGTAAAGTTACTGGTCGGTGTTACTGCTGCCTTAACCGTGGTGGGTGATGACGACCAATCAATCTACGCTTGGCGTGGCGCTAAGCCTGAGAATTTAATTCGCCTAAATGAAGATTATCCGCAGCTGAATGTGATTAAGCTTGAGCAGAACTACCGCTCGACGGGGCGAATTCTTAACAGCGCAAACAAACTGATCGCAAATAATAATCACGTATTTGAAAAGCAGCTCTGGAGTGAACTAGGCCCGGGTGAAGTGATCCGTGTAATCTCATGTGCTGATGAAATGGCGGAAGCCGAGCGTGTTGCGAGTGAATTAGTACAACACAAGTTTAATACCGGCCGCGACTTTGGTGACTATGCGATTTTGTATCGCGGCAACCATCAAGCACGCCTATTTGAACAAACCTTGCGCACAAATAAAGTGCCGTACTTTGTTAGCGGCGGTACAAGCTTTTTCTCTCGTACCGAAGTGAAAGATGCGATGAGCTATCTGCGCTTACTCAACAACACTGATGATGATGCAGCTTTCTTGCGCATCATTAATACGCCACGTCGTGAGATCGGTCATACCACTATCGAAAAGCTCTCGACCTATGCAGCACAAGCCAAGTGCTCACTGTTTGATGCGATTGATCATCTGGGTCTTGCCGAAAGCGTCACCGGTAAATCGCATGCGCGCTTACGCCAGTTCCGTGAGTGGATGATCGAGTTACAACAAGAAAGCGAGAACGAGCCTGCAGCTACGGTTGTTAAGCAACTACTGGGTGATATTGATTATAAAGATTGGTTAAGCCAGACCAGCCCGAACGACAAAGCTGCTGACAAACGCTGGGAGAATGTTGAAGCACTGATCGCTTGGATCACAAAACTACAAGAAGAGGATGGCAAGAACCTCACCCTTCCTGAGCTTACCGCTCACCTTGCGCTTATGGATATGTTGGAGCGGCAAGATGATGACGCTGCCAATGAGCAAGTCGCTTTGATGACCTTACACGCGGCTAAAGGCTTGGAGTTTCCTGTTGTGTTCTTAGTGGGTTTTGAAGAAGGCTTGCTACCCCATCAAAGCAGTATCGATGAAGACAACATCGAAGAAGAACGCCGCTTAGCCTATGTAGGCGTCACCCGTGCGCAACGCGAACTGATTGTGACCAATGCGAAAAAACGGAAGCGTGGCGGTGACTGGGCCCCTTGTGAACCGAGTCGCTTTATTGCGGAACTACCGAGTGACGATCTGCGACATGAAGGTTTAGGTGCGCAACTGAGCAAAGAAGAAAAACAAGAAAGGGGTAATGCGCGCTTAGCCAATTTACGCGCCATGCTCGGCGGATAAAAAAAGCCGACACCACAATCTGTGAATGTCGGCTTGAGCCCTGGAGTCATCAGGAAACTGGTAACTCCTTACCTAACGGCATACTTAGCAAAGCTTTACTGATTATTTCTAACGCGCATAAAAAAAGCCCGGGTAATGCCGGGCTCTTTCGTCATGTGCGATGACTTACTTCGATTGCTCAACCATGTAAGCAACGGCAGCTTTTACATCATCATCTGACAACGCCATACTGCCGCCTTTAGGTGGCATAGCTCCCTTGCCGTTGATTGCGTTTTTGTAAAGGCTATCCATGCCCGCTGCAATGCGAGAGCTCCAAGCACCCTTGTCACCTAATTTAGGTGCACCCGCTGCGCCTGACATATGACAAGCGAAACATGCTGAACCGTATATTTGTTTACCTTTTACAAGATCGGGGCCTGCAACACTCGCGACAACTTTTTTCGCAGTATCTGCTGCTTTAGCGACAACCTTGGTGACCACTTCTTTAGCGGTAGCCACTGGTGCAGCCGCTGCAGCTGAAGCTTGCCCTGTACTCACTTCAGAGTTCTTCAACATATCCACAACGGCATTACGGATCTCTTCATCCGTTGCATCAGAACCACCACGTGGTGGCATGTTGCCTTTACCTGCAATAGCAGACTTAACCAAGCCGTCTAAACCTGATGCACCCATACGGCCACCCCAGTCAGCTTTATCGCCAATCTTGGGAGCGCCCAATGCACCAGATGCGTGACACGATGCACAAGCAATCTTCACAATAGTTGCGCCATCACGCGCCGCTGCAGGTGCTGCATTAGGGTTAAAGGTCACCACTGAACCGATTGGCGCGATGCGCTCTGCGATTTCAGCTTTAAGGCGCTTGTCACCTGCTTGTTGTGCAGTTGAACCGGCAGTCATTGAGTTAGCGACAAACAAAATCGCGACAGTAAAGGCGACCAAAAGGGCCAATACAAAAATGAACATGCGCATGAATGAGGCATCGTTTTGAGCAGACACGTGAGACACTCCAAAGTCGAGAATCAATAAAAAATCCGGCGCGATTATAGCTCCATCCATAAGAAACCTCTAATCTCCCCGTAATTAATATGGCGATTAACCGCAAATCAATGACTTAGATAAGGCTGTTGCTGATCGCATCCGATTCGCACGGTTTTCGGTATAGTGCGCTGCATGTCATCAAACCCACGTGATTTCACCCTCGAAACAAGCGACTTGTGCTGCTCTCGCGGCGACCGTCGTTTGATCAGCGATTTAAGCTTTAGCTTGCGCTCAGGTGAGGCTTTGCACCTAAAAGGCCATAACGGCAGCGGCAAAACCACCCTGCTGCGCACGCTGGCCGGTTTGCTGGTCGCTGAAAGTGGCGAGATTCTTTGGAACGGCAACAATGCCCGCCAGATTCGCCAAGAGTTCCAGTCTGAGTTGCTCTATCTCGGTCATTTAAATGGTTTGAAAGGTGATCTCACCGCTGTTGAAAACCTACGTTTTGATGCTGCGCTGCACGGTAAACCTTTGGATGAAGATCGCGCTTGGCAGATTTTTGATTCGATTGGTCTGCGCGGTTACGAAGACCTACCCACCAAATATCTATCGCAAGGCCAGAAGCGCCGCGTGGCATTAGCTCGCCTATGGGTTAGCGAAGCCGCACTGTGGATTTTGGATGAGCCTTTCAGCGCACTCGATGTGGATGCGGTTGAAGCGCTACAAGGCGTGATTCGTCAGCACGTTGAACACGGTGGCATGGTGATCATTACCACTCACCAAGATGTGAGCTTTACCTCGCAAGAGGCGAAAGTGCTAACGATTGGAGCGTCCGATGCTTGAGACGCTACTCTGGATTGTTCGACGGGATGTGACGCTCGCATGGCGTCGCCGTACCGACTTATTTACCACGCTGATCTTTTTCGTCATCGTGATTGCTCTCTTCCCGCTTGGCATTGGCCCTGAACTGGACACTTTGCGCCTTATCGCCCCCGGCGTGATGTGGGTTGGTGCATTACTTGCCTCGATGCTCGCCTTGGAGCAATTGTTCTCCGCCGATCACCGCGATGGTAGCTTGGAGCAACTGTTACTCACACCACAACCCCTTGGTGTGATCGTGCTGGGTAAAGTTATTGCGCACTGGCTGATCACTGGTCTGCCGTTGGTCGTCCTCGCGCCTGTACTCGGTCTGCAATATGACATGAGTGCTGAGTCGCTGAAGGTCATGGTGATCGCGCTACTTTTGGGCACCCCGACTTTGAGTTTACTGGGTGCGATTGGTGCAGCACTGACCCTGGGTTTGCGTACTGGTGGCATTTTGGTCGCCTTGTTAGTTCTACCTTTATATATACCTGTACTGATTTTTGGTGCCGGTGCGGTAGAAGCAACTGCCAGTGGTTTAGGAGGACAAGCTCATTTGTCGATGCTTGGCGCCATTTTGCTGGTCGCTCTACTGGCCACCCCCATCGCGACCTCCGCAGCACTGCGAATTTCATCTGAGTGATTAGGGTCAATTCCCTGAACTCTTTGATTTTGCTTCGGTCTTAGCTATCGGTTACTCTCACCGGCTGTTTTTGGTGGCTAGCCGCCCCTGTTGTACCTACTGAGATCGTTATGCAGTCCAAGTTGTTTAACTGGTTCAAATTCTCATCACCTGCCACGTTTTACCCGTTGGCTGGCAGCATTGCGCGATTCTCTTGGCTGATCACCCTGGCTTTGCTCGCTGTAGGTTTGTACATGAGCTTTTTTGTGGCGCCAACCGACTACAAACAAGGTGAAGGCTACCGCATCATTTTTATCCACGTCCCTGCCTCTTGGATGTCGATGTTCACCTACCTGGTGATGGCGTTCTGGAGCATTTTGGGTTTGATGTATAACACCCGCCTCTCTTCCATGATGACTCAAGCACTTGCGCCAACCGGTGCGATGTTTGCTTTTGTTTCGCTCTGGACAGGTGCCTTCTGGGGTAAGCCAATGTGGGGCACTTGGTGGGTATGGGATGCGCGCATCACCTCTGAGCTGATTTTGTTATTCCTCTACCTCGGTTATATCGCGCTGCATGGTGCTATCGATGACAAGCGACGTGCAGATAAAGCCGGTGCGATTTTAATTTTGGTGGGTGTCGTGAACATTCCCATCATTTATTACTCGGTGGAATGGTGGAATACGCTGCATCAAGGCGCGACCATCAAAATGAATGATAAAAGCACGATGGACGAAACGATGAAGATCACTATGTTGATCATGACGTTTGGCTGTTGGGCTTACACCATTGCGATCGCGATGCAGCGCGTACGCAACATTATTTTAGAACGTGAGCACGGAGCCCAATGGGTTCGCGAGCTGATCGGAGAAAAGGCATGAGCTTTTCTGAATGGTTAGATATGGGTGGCTACGCACTTTATGTATGGGGGTCATTTGGCATGACTGCCTTGTGCATGATTGCAGAACCTTTACTGCTTAACCGTTCAAGCAAAGCGATTCGCCAACGTATCGCACGTTTAAACCGCATTGAAGGATAAGCATGAAAGCACGTCATCAACGTCTCTCATTAATTGTGATCGGTCTTGCTATTTTGGGCTTGGCTACCTATCTGGTGCTGAATGCATTAGAAGGCAATCTGTCTTATTTCTTCTCGCCTTCACAAGTGCATAACGGCGAAGCACCTAAGGATCATGTGTTCCGTTTAGGCGGCATGGTTGAGAAAGGTAGTGTGCAGCGTGCTGAAGGTGATCTCACCGTTAACTTTATTGTTACTGATATGCACAAAACCATCCCGGTTGCTTACACCGGCATCCTGCCTGACCTGTTTGAAGAAGGCCAAGGTGTGATCGCACAAGGCAAGCTGAACGCGGATAACGTATTCATTGCTGATGAAGTGCTTGCGAAGCACGATGAAAACTACATGCCACCGGAAGTTGCAGCAGCAATGCAAGCAGGCAAAGAGGCTGCGGCCAAATGATCCCTGAGTTAGGCCAAATCTTATTAGCCCTTGCCTTAGCCATGGCGCTTATCCAGGGCGTTCTCCCTTTGATCGGCGCTCAGCGCGGCATTGCCAGCTGGGTGGCACTTGCTAAACCTGCAGCAAATCTACAAACCGTTTTATTGGCAGGTGCTTTTGCACTGCTTACCTACAGCTACCTTACGCATGACTTCTCGGTAGCTAATGTTGTAAACAATTCCAACACCAACCTACCGACACAATATTTGATCTCAGCCGTTTGGGGTAACCACGAAGGTTCTCTCTTACTGTGGGCGTTGATCTTAGGTTTTTGGGGTAGCGCGGTAACTGCCTTTAGTCGTAGCGTGCCGAATGTTGTGACTGCTCGCGTGCTTGCTGTACTTGGTTTGATCAGCGTTGGTTTCTTGTTATTCATGATCCTGACCTCAAATCCCTTTGAGCGCATGGTGCCTGCAGCTGTTGAAGGTCGTGACCTCAACCCTTTATTACAAGACCCCGGTCTGATCATTCACCCGCCGATGCTCTACATGGGCTATGTCGGCTTTGCGGTACCGTTTGCGTTTGCGATTGCTGCAATGCTTGGCGGTCGTTTAGATGCCGCATGGGCACGTTGGTCACGTCCTTGGACTAACGTTGCGTGGTTGTTCTTAACCTTGGGTATCGCACTCGGTTCTTGGTGGGCTTATTACGAGCTCGGCTGGGGTGGCTGGTGGTTCTGGGACCCGGTTGAAAACGCATCCTTTATGCCTTGGTTAGTCGGCACAGCGTTGATGCATTCATTGGCAGTTACCGAAAAGCGCGGCGCCTTCAAAGCATGGACGGTGTTACTTGCGATCTTTGCCTTCTCGCTTAGCTTGCTTGGCACCTTCCTTGTTCGCTCAGGTGTACTGACGTCGGTTCATGCGTTTGCGTCTGACCCTGATCGTGGCGTATTTATTCTCGCCTTCTTGGTCGCTGTCGTGGGCAGCTCGTTGTTGCTTTATGCGGTTCGCGCTAACGATATTAAAAGCAGCGTGCGCTTTGAGACCTTGTCGCGTGAAACCGGCTTGTTGATGAATAACGTTATTTTGCTGGTCTCTGCTGTCGCTATTTTGATCGGCACGCTCTATCCACTGGTCAGCGATGCGCTACAGCTTGGCAAAATTTCTGTTGGTCGCCCGTACTTCGATAGCATCTTTATGTTGTTGATGTTCCCACTGCTTGCCCTTGTTGGCGTGGGCGCGATGACACGTTGGAAGAAAGATGACAGCTCACGCTTGATCAATCGTTTACGCATGGCTGCTGCGACAGCTGTCGTGATTGCTGCGGTATGGATTGTGCTATTTACCCCTAACTTCAATATCACTGCATGGATCAGTTTGAGCTTAGGTCTTTGGGTAGCCTTTAGCACCTTCACTGCATTGCGTGAGAGATTGCATCCGCACTACAACTGGCGTCACGTACCACGTGGCTTCTGGGGCATGATTCTTGGCCATATCGGTCTTGCTGTATTTGTTGTTGGCGCCACCTTAGTTTCAACGTACTCGATCGAAAAAGATATTCGCTTAACTCCAGGTGAGAGCTACACCATGGGCGAGTACACCTTTACCTTTAATGGCGTTGATACCATCAAAGGTCCTAACTACACCGCCTATCGTGGTGATGTTGATGCGATTCAGAATGGTGTTGTGATTAACAATATGCACCCTGAAAAACGCACCTATCTTGTGCAAAAGATGCCCATGACTGAAGCGGCCATTGATGCCGGCTTTACACGCGATCTTTTTGTTGCACTGGGTGAAGACCTTGGCAAAGATGCTTGGAGCTTCCGCATCTATCAAAAGCCATTTATCCGTTGGATTTGGCTTGGCACCATCATTATGTCAATTGGTGGTTTACTCGCAGCAACTGATCGTCGCTATCGCGTTCTAGCGCGACGTAACGAGCAAACTGACAGCTCTGCGCAGACGGCTTCATGAATAAAGCTGCCATTCCCTTAGCCATTTTTATTGGTTTGGTTGTTTTGTTTGCCTTCATGCTTGGGCAAATGAATGATGGCGAATACAACCCTCGCGATATTCCAACCGAATTCATAGGCAAACCTGCGCCAAGCTTTGATTTGCCATCCTTATTTGATGGGCAAGCTAACGTGACCTCCGCTGCGCAAGCAGGTAAGCCATGGCTACTGAACGTTTGGGGCACATGGTGTGCTGAGTGTTGGAAAGAGCACGACTACCTACTCACCTTACATCGACGCAACATTCCCATTATTGGGCTGAACTGGCGTGATGAAGCTGCCGAAGCGAAAAAGTTTCTCGCTCAAAAAGGCAATCCGTTTAAAGCTGTTGGTTTTGATCCGAATAGCAATGCGGTAATCGATTGGGGCGTTTATGGCGCACCTGAAACCTTCTTGATTGATGCTAACGGCATGATCCGTGTAAAGCATAAAGGCGCTCTTAACGAACAAGTCTGGCAAGAAAAGTTTGCTAGCTTCTTTGCGGGTTAATAATGAAGTTAGTTGTTTTACTTTTCTCTTTGCTACTTAGCATCAGCGCTCAGGCTGCGATAGATGCCTATAAGTTTGACGACCCTAAGAAAGAAAAGATTTACCACGAGCTAACTGATGAGCTGCGTTGCTTGGTATGTCAGAACCAAAATATCGCTGGCTCCAACGCTGAACTCGCTGTTGATATGCGCCGTAAGACCTATGAAATGGTCAGTGCGGGTCAATCCAAGCAACAGGTTGCTGATTACATGGCAGATCGTTATGGCGACTTCGTGTTGTACAAACCACCATTTAAAGCATCCACTGCTGTTTTATGGATCGGTCCTTTTATCATTCTTGCCGTATCAATTTGGTTGATGTTGCGGGTTATTCGCAATCGCCGTGAAGAGCATGAGACCGCTAGCGTATCGGGTGAGCAACTCGCCGAAGCTGCTCGACTCCTCAACAAAGAGGATAAGTCATGAATACGTTCATCATTATCAGCGCCGTTATCGTCGGCATCACCATCCTGGCAATGCTGCCTTCTCTGTCACGTCGTCAACATATCGCAACTGAAGATACACGCGAAGACAACATTCGTATCGCACGCGAGCGCCTAGAAGAGATAGAGAAGTCACATGCGAATGGTGAACTCTCGGATGAAGAATTTAGCCAAGCAAAGAAAGATCTAGAGATCGCACTGGCTCAAGATTTAAGTAAAGCCGCAGCAACCATCGATAAGAGCACACCAAAACTTGCCAAAGGCACATTACTTGGCTTGGTACTGATCATTCCCGCCATTGTGATTGGCGTATATCAACACGTTGGCGCACCTCAATACTTGAATGTTGTTGGACCTTCTGCGCCTGCAAGCTCAACCGCAAACTTGCCGCCAATTGGCGATCTGGTTAAGGAGCTTGAAAGCCGTTTGAATGAAAAGCCAGACAACGCACAAGGCTGGTTCTTACTGGGCCGCACCTTCATGAAGATGGGTGATCATCAAGGTGCTGTGCGTGCTTATCGTAAATTACTCGCGCTAATGCCAAGCAATACCACTGCGAAAATCTCTTTGGTCGATGCCTTATCAATGGTCAATGATGGCAACGTACCGGACGAAGCTGTCACGCTTCTTGATGAGATACTAAAGGAAGAGCCTGAAGCTATTACTGCACTATGGCTGGCTGGCAACGCTGCACATCAACGTGAACAGTTTGCAAAAGCGCAAGCCTTTTGGGAGCGCGCTTATCCCTTACTGAGCGGCGAACCCGGCATGCAGCAAGAGCTTGGCGCCATGCTTTCTCAAGTCAGTCAGCAAACTGGTAATGCATGGCAAGCACCTGCGCCAGCCACCACCGCTGCGATTACAGTGAATGTAGCTCTTGCGCCTGAGTTACTCGAAAAAATCAGCGATGACGACATCGTATTCATCTATGCGAAGGCGCAACAAGGTCCGCCAATGCCGGTCGCCGTTGCACGACATAACGTGTCTGAGCTACCGATCCAAGTGATGCTAACGGATTCGATGGCAATGATGCCGCAGATGACACTATCGACCACTAAAGACGTCTTGGTGGGTGCTCGTATTTCGAAAACCGGACAAGCCATTGCACAGAGCGGCGACCTACAAGCCGAAGAAGTGCCGATGAACATCGCATCAACTAAACCGGTTTCACTATTGATCAACCAGATCAAACCTTAACAGCTGAGTCTCGCTCACTAAGATCAATCGCCAATTGCCACATCAGCGTCACGATGATGTGGATAGAATGAAATCAACAGAAGCTAGATGAATCCACTATGACTTATTTTATGCCTGGCGAGAAAAACGCCAATGAGATGTTCAACTGCTACATGGAAGGCGTGATTAAACGCAATCCTGGCGAGCCCGAGTTTCATCAAGCTGTGCAAGAGTTTGCAGCGACCATTTTTCCTTTTATTGAAAACAAACCGCATTATCAAGAGATGCGCATTATGGAGCGTCTTGCAGAACCTGATCGCGCTATCTACTTTCGCGTACCGTGGACAGATGATGCCGGCAATATACGCGTGAACCGTGGCTTTCGAGTGCAATTCAATAATTCCATTGGACCTTATAAAGGCGGCATTAGGTTCCATCCCGATGTAAATATGTCCGTGCTTAAGTTCTTAGGCTTTGAGCAAATCTTTAAGAACAGTCTGACTGGCCTACCGATGGGTGGTGGAAAAGGTGGTGCCAACTTCAACCCAAAAGGTAAGAGTGATAATGAGATCATGCGTTTCTGTCAGTCTTTCATTACCGAGCTATACCGTCATATTGGCCCTGACACAGATGTACCAGCAGGTGACATTGGCGTAGGAAGTCGTGAAATCGGCTTTATGTTTGGTCAATACAAACGCATTACTAATCAATTTAGCGGTGTGCTTACTGGCAAAGGTCTCCAATATGGCGGCTCTAAACTACGCACTGAAGCTACCGGCTATGGCGCCGCCATCTTCTTAAACGAGATGATGAAAGAGTCCGGTCGCTTTATTGAAGGCAAGCGTGTATCCATTTCGGGAGCCGGAAATGTAGCCACCTATGCTGCGCAAAAAATGCTGCAGCTTGGCGCCAAGCCAATCACCCTATCCGATTCATCAGGATTCATTTACGACCCTGATGGCATTGCTGACTACAAACTAGAATGGGTAAAAGAGCTCAAACAAGAACGCCGTGGTCGTATCAGCGAGTACGTTAAAGCATTCCCCACAGCGACCTTTCACGAAGGCCGGCCTTGGAGTGTGCCAACCGATATCGCAATGCCATGTGCAACTCAAAATGAGTTATCACTGAATGATGCAAACACCTTAATCAAGAACGGCGTAATAGCCGTCGCTGAAGGTGCCAACATGCCTTGTGAGCTCGATGCGGTGAACGCCTTCAAACAAGCCAACGTTCTATTTGGTCCCGCTAAAGCGGCCAACGCAGGTGGCGTTGGGATTTCAGGTCTTGAAATGTCACAAAATAGTACCCGTGTCAGCTGGACCAACGACACGCTTGAGCAACATCTGAACCAGATGATGCAGCGCATCCATGAACAATGTGTAGAGTATGGCGAAGCCGAGAATGGCATCGATTATGTGAAAGGTGCAAATATCGCCGGCTTTATTAAAGTTGCTGATGCCATGCTTGCTTACGGGCACGTTTAACCAGAACTGTTAAACTACTCTGGTTTAATGCGCCCGTAGCTCAGCTGGATAGAGCGTTGCCCTCCGGAGGCAAAGGTCAGAGGTTCGAATCCTCTCGGGCGCGCCAAACATCTTTAATGATTAAATACACCACATGTCAGTGACAATATTTTATTCAATGAGATTTCCTCAAAAATTTACTGTTACAAAAAAACCTAATCGATCTCGATAACCAAAGTCTATTTGGTGACTGTTGTAATGATACTAAGAGAGCTACCCTTTTAGTATGTCATCAAGAGAAAAGCAGCTAGCCAACTAACTAGGATTTGGCACCACTCTGCAAACAACCTTTTAAATGATTAGTATTTATCTTAGCGGCTTTGTGTTTAATTAGGCATATAGTTTCTAAGTCCCTTCTGTCTTTGTGCGTCCTGCATACCCTCAGCTTGTCGATTTCTTGATTACGACTCGTCATTTCACGAGTTGATATACCTAACAGCGGATTAATTTCTTATGATTTCTGGAAAAGTTAAATTCTTTGACTCAATTAAAACCTTAAGTGCCACCCCTCTGATGATGATCGGATTGATAATATTCATCACGCCTGCATCAGCAGATGTCAAAGTGACCATTACTCGTGACTTACCCAATGAACGTCAATACATTGTTCAACAATTTCCAGATATGGATGGTTTTGAGATGTGGATGCAGCAGCGTTTAGAAGATACCGGCTGCGACCCTTACGTAACCGATATGAAGGTTGAATTTGACTATGTGGATACAAAATCATGATGGACTGTTTTGCAACGTAAAGAACTATACAGGCGCATTACTTGCGATTACTGCAGGAAAGTTTTACGTCATTGGCAACATGATTACTGGCGTTATCTAGTTTTTTCTAACCACCCTGGCAGATGCGTGCGGCTAACATAAGTCTCATAGTTGTAAGACTATATACACCTATCTGTTAGCTCTTCGCGTCTGGGAAAAGGGTCAAGCAGCTAGCCAACTAATTAGTTTTGGAGCACCCTTAAAGAATCATTTAAATGAGAAGTATCTTTTTAGATGAGCTTGTGTTCATATGTAATCATAATTTATAAGTCTCTCTCTGTCTTTGTGCGTCCTGCACACCCTCAGCTTGTCGATTTCTTGATTACGACTCGTCATTTCACGAGTTGATATACCTAACAGCGGATTAATTTCTTATGATTTCTGGAAAAGTTAAATTCTTTGACTCAATTAAAGGCTTCGGCTTTATAGCACCCAATGACGGCACTAGTGATGTGTTTGTTCATATCTCTGCACTTCAAAAAAGTGGCATTGAGAACTTATCTGACAACCAAGCCGTTCAATTTGAAATAGCTATTGAACGCGGCAGACCATCTGCAACACATTTAACCCTCTGAAATTAGTGACGGTAAGTGCATTAGCTTTAACCTTGTGTTTCTAAGTACTTACTAGATCTACCGTTCCTCAAGGGGGAAGCCATTCAAAGACTGTTAATACATCCTTAGAGATGCATGAGGTTTGATTGGCTTTAGCCGCAGCTGATTTCTGGTTTCATCTGCGGTTTTTTTTGCAAAAAGAAACCACTCTCCCCTCATAATGCTCTTTGAGGTTCTTTACTGATCTAAATTCTCAATTTATCACGGTATTCTTTAGGGTAAGTTTGTAACAGTATCAAAGAACCATGAACATACGTATTGCCCTTCAGACCGACCTTCAAGCGATTGAAGCGATTTGTTTAGCCGCGTTTGAGAAGGATGAAAATGTATTAATTGCGAATGTAGCTCAACAGATAACTTCAGAGGCAAGATCCTCTCAGTCATATTCATTGGTTGCTGAACAAGATGGTGCTGTCGTTGGCTTTATTGCCTTCACACAACTCGCTATCGAGAGTGACATAACAGGTTTCTTGCTTGCTCCTTTAGCGGTACATCCTAAACATCAACGATCAGGCATTGGCACATCACTGATTAAAACCGGTATAGATACGCTTACCAAACAAAGTGTGGATTTTCTTTTTACCTATGGCGATCCAGACTATTACGGTCGATTTGGCTTTAACACTACGGATGCCGCCAAGTTTATTCCACCCTATCCGCTCGAATATGACTTTGGCTGGATCGGCATGAAACTACGTCAGACTCATGCACCAACAGAGCCGGTAAGCTTTGGTTGCGTGCCTACCTTAATGAATGAGGCCTTGTGGTAACTCAAAAACTACTGATCAGGTAATCAAGTACGTTAACTTCTCAGCTTACAATCACCTTTTTAACAAATATGTGTAAGTTCACAAAACATACACACTACTTATTTAACAAATTTAAAAAGTTGATTTAGATATATTTTTTCAAAGAACCTTTTCCTCCGGAGGCAAAGGTCAGAGGTTCGAATCCTCTCGGGCGCGCCATAATTAAATCTCTAAATAAAGCTTAAAAAATCAATTTTTACCCCCAGTTTTTTTAGACATTGGGTTTATTTTTTACTAGCAGTAGTTATTAATTAGGCTAATCTTTGCGTTTTGATTCTAACCATCTTCGAGGACCCCATGGCAACTCTCGGTAACTATATTGGCGGCAAGGCCACTGCCTCTGCCTCTTCACGCACTGCTACGGTTTTCAACCCTGCAACCGGGGAGCAATCAGCAAAAGTAACTCTATCTTCGGCTGACGAAACCCGTGGAGCGATTGCCAATGCTCAAGAAGCCTTTGAGAGCTGGAGCAAAGTCACCCCCTTGAATCGAGCGCGCATCATGTTCAAGTTCAAAGAACTGGTTGAGAAGCATGCTGACGAGCTTTCAGAGATGATTACCTCCGAACACGGCAAAGTGTTTTCAGATGCCAAAGGTGAGCTAACCCGCGGCCTTGAGGTGGTTGAGTTCGCATGCGGCATCCCTCATCTATTAAAAGGTGAGCACAGTCTTAACGTCGGACGCGGTGTCGACAGTTACAGCATGATGATGCCAATGGGTGTTGTTGCTGGCATCACTCCATTTAACTTCCCTGCGATGGTGCCTATGTGGATGTTCCCAGTCGCCATTGCTTGCGGCAATACCTTCGTCCTTAAACCATCCGAAAAAGATCCTTCGACTCCATTACGTTTAGCGGAACTTCTAACCGAAGCTGGCTTACCGGATGGTGTCTTTAATGTGGTTAACGGTGATAAAGAGTCTGTTGACGTGTTACTCACCGATGAGCGCATTCAAGGTGTAAGCTTTGTTGGCTCGACACCTATTGCTGAATATATCTACTCAACAGCCAGCGCACACGGCAAGCGTGTTCAGGCGCTTGGTGGCGCAAAGAACCATATGGTGGTGATGCCAGACGCAGACCCTTCTCAAGTCGTTAACTCTTTGATGGGTGCCGCTTACGGCTCAGCAGGTGAACGCTGCATGGCTATCTCTGTTGCAGTCTGCGTGGGTGATGACGTGGCTGACAAGCTCGTCAAAGATCTATCTGACGAAATTGACAAGATGGTTGTTGGCAATGGACTTGATAAAGCTAACGAAGCGCACATGGGTCCACTAGTGACTCGCGAGCATGCAGATAAAGTGATTAGTTACATCGACCAAGGCGTTAGCGAAGGCGCAACGCTAGTTGTTGATGGACGCAATTTCAAAGTGACCGGTCATGAGAATGGTTATTTTGTTGGTCCTACCCTGTTCGATAACGTGAAGCCTGGCATGCGTGTATACGAAGAAGAAATCTTCGGCCCCGTGCTGTGTGTTGTGCGTGTCGATAGCTATGACGAAGCACTAAAACTAGTTAATGATCACGAGTTTGGTAATGGCACCGCCATCTTTACGCGTGATGGCGATACGGCCCGTCAATTCACTGAAAACGTGCAGGTCGGCATGATTGGCGTCAATGTACCGATCCCTGTACCCATGGCATTCCACAGCTTTGGTGGCTGGAAGCGCAGCTTATTTGGCCCACTGCATATGCACGGTCCTGATGGCGTTCGGTTCTACACGCGGATGAAAACCATCACGGCACGTTGGCCTACTGGCATCCGATCAGGTGCTGAATTCATCATGCCAACGATGAAATAAAACAAGCCGACCTTCGGGTCGGTTTTTTGTCTCTAGCGATAAGTTACACACATGATAGTTGGGAGACTATTAACGCGCTTCGCTTAAGCCAGGCACCTCAATCACCAACACTTCACAATCTGTTTTCGCTGAGAGCGACACGCTAGTCTCATCAGAGATTGCAAACCCATCGCCACGCTTACACTCAATACCATTCACTTGCATCTCGCCTTCAGAGATCAGTACATAAGCCTTACCCTTAATGTTATGCGTCAGCTCAGTACCGGCATTGAGATTTCCAGCATAAATACGCGCATCTTGATGAATCCACAAAGGCGCCTGC
>Ga0181595_10001094_pt1 | contig 29721 bp, 29 predicted proteins | sample 041ome_7_FD_145604 | JGI IMG/M metagenome (GOLD analysis project Ga0181595, IMG submission 145604) | Coastal salt marsh microbial communities from the Groves Creek Marsh, Skidaway Island, Georgia - 041401AS metaG (spades assembly) | ecosystem: Environmental > Aquatic > Marine > Intertidal zone...
GAGCAAACGTAAGTTCGTAATTTATTCAACGCAGTACCAGAGGACAGGAACATGGGAGAGATACTGAGCAGCATTTTGAAAGAATTATGAAAATGAAAATAAGTAAAGGATAACCGTAAGCGACTGAGCTACAGAAATTGTACTTGCTTAAATCATGAGGAACCTGCAGCATTAAAAGTAATCGTGAGTTAAATAGGAGAATTTCAATGAGTATTATTGTTTCTGTCGAATTTTCATTACAAGAAGGAAAGCAAAAAGAATTTCTGGATGTTTTAGGCAACGTTTTGCCAGATACAAGAGCATATGACGGATGTATCAAAGTAGAAACCTATGCCGAAGATAATGGCTCCTCCATTATTTTAATCGAAGAATGGGAGACCAAGGAGCACCAGAAAGCATACTTCCAATGGCGCGTCGACACTGGTTTGGTTGATGCAATAGGACCGTTTGTTTCGGCCCCACCAGAAATCAAATATTACGAAATACGCTCTGAGTAAATTCTTGTGGTTTCGTAGCAAGCGTCATCAGTAATGCTATGAGCATGGTGCGCATGAGGTCATTCATTCCAAGGGTTAAGCAATGGGGTATCCGTTAAATTATCTTTTGAAACATACCTCTGCATTTCAGTCGGCATTGTAATGATAAATTTATCCATGCCGATTGCTTCTATCGCGTCGTGAATGTCTCTTTCTTCGTACGCTAGCCAATGACAATAGAAGAAATCAGCTTTGCCAGCCCAGTGCTGAATACATTCTGCTCTATCTGTTGAATACGCTTCAAAAAACTGCCTATCAGTCGGTGGAACCGATTTTGCCCTTTCAAGTCGCGCCTCTTCACTTATGAAGGTATGTACGGCTATCCAATGTTTTTTCTTCTGAAGGATCACTGAGACGTCAGAATGTGACATAGATTACCCCGCTTTTTAGCTCAGAATAACGCAGTCCAGAAATATGTGGAGTCTTAATGCAACTACCCCTCTCTAGTTCCTAAAACCACCCACATGTTCCACACCTTCCACCCAAGTAACCCTACCCCGCCTCACATTACCAGCCACTTACCACAAAAGCGTTTATGCAGTGCAGCTGGTTTGCTACGCTTGTAGTAGCTTTTAGTCGTCATCAAATTAATAAATTCACAGTTTGTAAAATATCAGAATTTATTTAATTCTTCTATGAGTGGAAAAATTTTACATCTGGAATACGGGAAAAAATGACAGATAGACGACATTTTCTATTTTTGAATGTTGGTCACTTCCTAGACCATTTTTTTCTACTAATTTTCGCATCAGCCGCTGCGCTAGTCTTGGTTTCTGAGTGGCAGCTGCCATACGGCGAACTTATACCGTATTCAACAGCAGGCTTTGTTGCGTTTGGTTTGTTTTCTCTCCCTTCTGGCTGGCTCGCCGATAGATGGAGTCGCGAGGGCATGATGAGCGTTTTCTTCATTGGGATAGGTTTATCAGCAATAGGTGCTTCAACTGCTCAATCGCCAACTCAAATCGCAATTTGGTTATTCACCGTCGGATTATTTGCATCCATCTACCATCCTGTGGGCTTAGCCTTGATCGCTAAGGGCGATAAGAAAATGGGAATGGATATTGCAGTTAACGGCGTCTGGGGGAACATGGGCGTAGGTTTTGCAGCTTTCATTACTGGCTTAATGATCGACCAACTTGGTTGGCGTGCCGCCTTTTGGATGCCAGGTGCGCTATCGATATGCATCGGAGTAATGTATTTTAATCATCAGCGTGACAAAATATTTTTCAAATTTACATCGATACAAAAATCCAAAACCGATATTCCTAATTCACCAAAGACTGCGAATGCTGGTGAGTTACGCCTCATTATAATACGGGTTTCTGCCGTTGTCTTTTTCACTACGGCCGTTTCCAGCATTATCTTTCAAGGCACAACCTTTGCCTTACCTAAAATTTTTGAAGAGCGCCTGAGTGGCTTAGCTTCTTCAGCTTCAATGATTGGATTTTTAGCATTAGTTGTTTTTGCTACCGCATCATTTGCTCAGATTGTGGTCGGCCAAATGTTAGATAGAATTGGTCCCAAAAAGGTTTTCTTGATTGTTTCTGCAATACAAATTATTTTCTTTAGCTTATTTATCGGAAAGCAAGATTTTTTTGCTTTATTCACTGCATTATTCTTTATGCTTGGCGCATTTGGGCAAATTCCTATCAATGATTTCATGATAGGTAAGATGGCCAAGTCCGAATTTCGTGCATCGATTTTTGGAGTGCGATACGTGATCAGCTTTGCTGTTTGGGCTATTGTGGTTCCTCTTATTTCATTCGTTCATCTTAACTACGGGTTCGACTACTTGTTCTATATACTTGCTGGCTGTGCGGTGAGTATTTTCATTGCCGCTGCAACATTACCGCATAGGCTACCCGATACTCAAAATATCTAGTCGATCATCCTGGAAGAGAAAACGCTAATCATCAATCCAACCCATAGTCTGATAGAGCCGTTTTCAGTAAAAATTGTCAGAGCGGGGTAACTATCAATTGAAGCGGTCAAGTTTTTGCCTTCCAAGAACACACAATGCATTCCATAAAATCAGTTAGGTTTTTTGCAAACCAGTCGGATGTGCCGTTCCATTGATAATCAGATTTGGTTCTACGCCAACGTTAACAAGTTCAGGTCGTGTCTGAAGATACTCTGAAATTGCAGTGATGCCCTCAACATCTGCTATGAACTGCAACAGTCTAGGAAAATTAGACAATAAATCAGGATCGAGTTTTTTGGATAAATCTAAGTGGTGGAATAGCGCAAATTCGGCCGCTCTTGGAATTTCATCAATAAAGTATTTTCCGTCGTACTTATTCAGATAACGCTCAAAGTCGGAAAACCTACTTTCCAAATCGGGCCTCATAGCAAGTCGCTTGGTTTCAAAATCATCACCAACTGCAAAGTTTACAGTTGGATTTAGCGGTGCAAATAGCTCTTGCGCACTTTGCAATATTGAACTTGCTTCTGCCGCCTTTGCAGGGTCAGCTATTTCAATACCTGCAACGGACTCAATATAGTTTAATATAGCTATGCTTTGTCCAATCTGAGTACCATCATTTAATTCTAAGATTGGGAGTTGCTTGAACGGAATGCGTGGTTTCACATTCGACCAATGATCATCGAAGTGGTCCCAAGACATGACGTATTGATAATCTACTTGGTAGCACTGCATTAGCATTTGTGGTGCCTCCGCAAGAGCGCGCATTTTGAAATAAATAAGCTTAAGCATCTGTCAGCCCCATGAGAATACACTTTAAACGTAGCGTAACTGCTAAAAAATAATTTTCAAAGAATTACCTTTTCCAGCAAAAATGTGAGACCAGAAGTTCCACGGATGGAGGGTGTGGAAGTTTACGAACATGGAAAGCTGTCAGCGTAAAAAAAGATATAAATATTATCATACATTAGTAGCATGCTACAGATGCGGAGCATCGGCTATATGATGCTTTAGAATAAACGTGCTTGAGGTATACGTTAATCCACCTCAAAATTAGCTAAATCAGGTCCAGTCCTAAAGTATGAAACATCATTTGTGAAAAAACTTTCTGGAACTAATTTTATCATTCGCCTGTCTTCATCTTCAATTCTTGCAACATTTTTAATGAACCACTTATTCCAGTTTAGATGGTCATCTCCCAAATACTTCCCAAGCAGCCGACGAAATCTTTGTGGGTCAGATTTTTCAACTACTGCTCTCCCGCGCAAACCCAAATGAAGTAAAACACCGTTAGCAATGTCAAAATGAACAATTTCCACAGCACACTCTGGATTTTCGCTAATGCGTTTTACTGAACTACCAGACTTATCACCCAGCATCCAAAGAGCTGCGTCTTCCCAGAGAAACCAAACTGGTGCAACACGAGGTTTCGAACCTTCAACAGTCCCCAAGAAGGCCATCACAGGCATAGCCAAGACTATTTCTTTATCAACAACTTCACCCAAAATTATTTCCACCAGCGGGCGTCATCATTAATAATATGAATATGATGTGGGGGTCTCAGAGGTAGTCATTATGATTTACAACGGGCCCAGAAAAAGAATGAAACGCCTCGCCATCCTCATACGGCTCAACGAATTCGCGCATCATCTCACTAACACGGTGTTCCCTGTTCACTATCGCCATGAAACTTTCAACACCGTGATGCACCCCGATCAACGCATATTCCCCATCGCTGAGATTGATGATGTGGTGCATAATATCGTCAAACGGATTATCTCTTGCGTATTCAGCAAATGCTTTGAATAACGCTTCAGCTTGTCCCTCCTTAGGACGGAAACGCATGCAATTGATCATACCAGCCATTATCTTTCTCCAATGATCTACACCAAGAATAACGCGAAGAGGATTTATGTGGAGTCCTAGTTCAACTACCCCTCTTTACTCTCAAAAACCGTCCAAACGTTCTACAGCTCCCACCAATTAACAGCCCCCCACACTACCAACCACTTACTACAAATTGGTTTATTGGGATCATTTGATTTGCATGGGGAATCGTCTGATCTTTGCAACCCTTGGAACGGTTAAACTAGATATGAAATTTTTTTGCTCCTGGGAAAAGGTTTGCAAATTCCGAATTGTTCGTATCAGCGGCTCGTGGCAGCGGCGCGTCAAGATTGTATTGGGCAAGGCGGTTTGCACTTATAGCCTTAAAGGGTTGAAGCCCTTCTAGTCTGGCCCTATTTAAAGCACCATCCGTATCGTGGTCTTCAAAAAAGCCAAATTGTTCCGCCAATTCCGCAGTAAACAAAGTTTTGCCATTTGCTTTTGCAAGAAAGTCACTGCCAGCTTTTTCCACCAACGCCAATACTGATCGACCAACATAAGTAGGTGTCTCTCCATCTGGAAATTCAGTGACTTCGGTCTGGCCCCCAGATGGGTGAATGGTGACCGCTTGAACATTATGCTCTTGTAATTCAGTGGCCATGTCAAAACTTAGCCGATCCATGGCAGCATGAGCTACGCCATATCCAACGTCAAAAACATAAGTAAAACCGCCCCAACTAGAAATTTGTACTATCAGACCACTTCTATTGTTAACCATTGAGGGTGCAACCAATTTGCTCATCACATAGGAACTTCGGACACCAACATTCATAGAACCATCGTAGACCGAAATTGGGCGTTCCCAAAACGGTTTTCCAAAATGTGGTGTCATTGCAATCAATCCAGCATAAGCACTGTTAACAAGCAGGTCGATTTTTTGTTCTGACGCAGTTACTCTGTTCACAAAACTGATGACGGCATCATCGTCGTTTTGGTCTAACACGATAGGCACAATTTCACCAGCTCCACCGCTGTTAGCAACATCTTCTCGCAATTCATCCAAAGCTACCTTTGTTCGAGCAGTCGCATAGACCCTGTAATCAGACTCTGCACCTAAAACATGAGCAACACCTCTCCCGAAACCCCTTGAGGCACCAGTTACGATCGCAATTTTTGTCATTTTTTTTCCTCCGTCACTCTGTTTTCCATCTGATTTATCGAGTTACTCAATCACAAAACCAGAGAAAGCTTCAGTACGACTGCCGTCGTCGTAATATTCAAGTAAGTGATCAACACTATCTAGCCATTCCAGCCCTTCTATTTGTCCATCCAATAAGGACTCTAAGTGGGGCATTTGGACAATTTGCACGTACTCACCACTATCGATTTTGATAAAGGTATTTTGAAACTTTTGACCAGCTTTTGACTTGTCAATCATTTGTCCAAGTCTTTTCAAACCGTCGACAAATTCCTCTTCACAACCATCTTTTGGCTTATATTTAATCACTGTCCATATTTCATTTGGCATGCATTTTCCGTCAGCTGACTTTAATTTCATTTCTAAACTCGACAGTTGCACAATAACGCAGCACCAAAATATTTGGAGTCTTAATTAGATTAGCGTTAAAAAATCGTAAAACCTTCCACACGTTCCACACCTTCCACCCAAGTAACCCTACCCCACCTCACATTACCAACCACTCACCACAAAAGTGCTTATGAAGATCGGACAATTTGCTACGGGAGTAGCCAGTCCAGTCAAGCTTGATAATATTTGTCTGATCATGCTGTGATCTTGCCGTTAGGTGGATTAAAAGTTTATTGCTAAGTTGATTTTGCCCAGATGATTTAATTGGAGTGCAAAATGAAATTTGTGGTCATTACAACTTTATTGCTTCTAGTGCTATTGACCCTGTCATTTATCCTAACTCAGCTGTTAGCATTTAACGCGAGGCGAAAGCTTCCAGCGGAAGGTCGGTTCACAGAAGTGAATGGTGGAATAATTCATTGGACCGAACAAGGCGAGGGTGAAACAATTATTCTTATCCACGGGTTAAGTGGTAATCACCACAATTTCAACTATATGATTTCAGAGCTTAGTCAGAAATTTCATGTGGTAAGCATTGATAGAATTGGGTCTGCATGGTCAACAAGAGACGACTTTAGCTATGCATCGTTGGATGCTCAGGCTGATGCAATTGTTGACTTTATAAACAAACAAAGTTTCGAACGCCCATTACTGGTCGGACATTCGCTTGGTGGCGCTTTTTCATTATCTATTGGTATAAGACATCCTGATAAAATTAGAGGTCTAGCTCTTATATGCCCAGCATCCATGGCTGTAGACAATACACCTGATATTTTCCGCGACTTAGAAATTCGTAGCTCAGGTAGCAGAATATTCCTTGCAAATTTTTTATCTGGACCTTTCGTTCTGTTGAGACAAAACAGGTTTTTGACAGAAATTTTCAAACCAGAACCAATCACACCTGATTTTGACATCAAAGGGGGCGCGATACTAAGTCGATTACCAAGTCAATTTCAAACTACTTGCGAAGACCTTATTGCTGCAAAGGCATCACAGAATGATGTCGTGTCGAAATTGACGCAATTATATGTGCCAACTCATGTTATTTTTGCAGAGGATGACGTCATTTTAGATGCAAAACGACACGGAGTTGCATTCAGCGAAGCAACAGGAGCAAGATTAGTAATGATCCCAAAGACAGGGCACATGCTTCCCGTAACTCAACCCAAACTGTGCAACAAATTTATCGAAGATGTTATGTTAGCTACTGAAGCCACCTGAAAATAAACAGCCTACATGAAGTCAGATTAACCATTTTATTTTAGGTTTTCGTTCATGGTTCGGCAAAAAATTACCCAACATAATTTTTCTTGTGGCTTTTTTGTTAGTTCCTTGAATTTCACCGTAGTTAATAAAGCTTACGAAATTTCTAATCAAACCTTTTTCAGAAAAAATGCGAGAGCAGGATAACTAGCAACTAAAGCGATCTGGTTTTTGCCCCCACCCCTTAACGCCTTGGTATTGCTGAAAAATGTTTCCCCAGCGTTTCCCCAGAAAAACAAAAGGCCCAGCGTGTTTCAGCTAAGCCTTTGAAATTAGTGGTGCCCCCACACGGACTCGAACCGCGGACCTACTGATTACAAATCAGTTGCTCTACCAGCTGAGCTATAGGGGCACTTTCCAATCTTTTCAGACACTTACGTCAATTCCTGCGTCCTAGATTCACACGGTTTAATCTGCCAGTCAATACACGACATGCACCAGATGTGTGCCATTTGTGTGCCGATGTATGACAAGATGTGTCCAATATGATGGGACGACAACGAGGGCAAGTACGTGCCATATCTGCTAAATCCGTTACGTAGGCTAAAGCAGCAAATCATATACAACCCCGCATGGGCCACCCCCACCCTCTCCGATATATATAATCGGCCAATGCCAGAGAGCAGTTTCACAGGTCTGTGAACCACATTCACACCCATTATTTAAGAGATCACAAATAAAAACGTCTGAGTAATCTATTATTAGTTCTATTTCAGGTCACTGTATGTTATACTCACAGTGGACTCTATCTCTACTATCTCATTGATAATAAACATAAATAAGGAGGGTTAGAGAGTGGAAAATAAGAACTTATCAGACTTTGAAAGATACCTTAACGCAAGACCACTAGATGTACATACTTGGTCTGATCATCCAGAAGTGAACGTCTTCGTTAATGATATTTATTCCCAACTCTCATCAATCCAAGGCAATGAACGGATCAACAAGAAATTGCTGAAGGTGGTCTTACTGGACCTTTACGTAGCTTGGTGTACCGACCCTGAATTAATGATCATGTTTAGCAGGGACAATAATGCCTACAAGGCCAAGTCACGATACAACGAAATCCACATCGGAAAGAAAGTCATCGGAGTTGTAGATAACCTAGTGACTGAAGGCATCATTGAAGAGAAACGTGGATTCAATGACCATATACGTGGAATTGGATTCCAATCACGTTTATGGGCTAGCTCTTCCCTCAGAGAAAAATTCAAGTCAGCCAGATTTCACCAATTCCAATTCTGTAATCATGAAGGGCGAGAAAGTATCGTGCTACGTGATAAAAAAAAAGAAGCCGTCGAGGATTACCAAGACAACGTAATTACCAATTTCTCAAGATCTCTTCTCTCTGATTACAATGTACTCTTAGCCAACACGCATATCGATATCTTTGATTTGGAAAAGCCAGTCATTGAGATCGGCTCAGGTTCGAAGGCAATGAGGTTGGCAATCAACCAACAGGATAAGTTTGTCAGACGTATCTTCAACAACTCAAGATGGGATGAAGGTGGCAGGTTTTACGGTGGCTGGTGGCAGAGATGTCCAAAGACCTACAGAGAGAAAATTGTATTTGATGGAGTTGGGACTGCTGAGATTGATTTTTCAGGGATCCATATTGTCATTCTTTATGCCCAAGAAGGCATCAATTACTGGGCAGAAGCAAACGAAGACCCCTATTCCATTCATGGGATCAACGACATTGATCCAAACATTGATTTGAGAGCTGCAGCTAAGCTTTTATTGCTCACTGCCCTTAATGCTAAAACCCCAGGAAAGGCTTTCGGTGCATTCAGACAGCAAGCTGAGTCGGGATCGCCTGAAAAACGGCTAACTAACGAGCAGCTGAATTCCATGCTTAACCAATTAAAACGGAAACATGAGCCAATTGCGCACAAGCTCGCATCAGGAGCTGGAATTGAGCTGATGTATGTGGACAGTCAGATCACGGAACGGCTCATTGAGAGGTTCACTCGTCACTTCCAATGCCCAATACTAACTATCCATGACAGCTATATCGTTCCCTTTGGATGGGACCGAATTTTGCATCGAGAAATGCAGGCTGCGTTTGCGGCAGTCACAGGTGTGTCGCAGCCAGTGGTGGAGCACACGACTGAGTATTATGATGTTTTGGAGAATGAGCCAGATCCACGGCTTGCCAACTCAATGACTGACTATCCTGATTGGACGCCAAGCAAGAGGCATTTGAAGGACTACGAAAGCTTCAAGATCTACAAGAATAAGCCAGACAGAGAGACGTGGGTGCCAGATTGGACCATGGTTTATTAGGCACAAATGGCATTTTGACAAACTTATGAACCGTTGCACTGACCTTCTTCTGGACTACTAGCTTTTGAAATGTAATCCTTTGGATGAGTTACCAAAGAGGTTTGTAATGTCAGATGTAGACGCTAGCCGGAAGATTGCCGTGATACTCGTTGCGGATGTTGTTGGCTACAGCAAGCACATGGAACAAGACGAGAAAGCTACATTAGAGGCATACGCTGAGTGTGAAAATCTTCTCAAAGATCTTTTGGAAAAGCGTAATGGCTCAATTTTTAATACTGCTGGTGACTCTGTTTTAGCTGAATTTACAAGTGCCGTTAACGCAGTTGAGTTTGCTGTCGAGTTCCAAAATAAAATTATGGAGCGCAATAAATCAGAAAATATTCCTGCAGCGCTAGAGTTCAGGATCGGTATTAACATGGGAGATGTCGTATCCAGAGAGGGTAACTTGCTCGGAGATGGAGTCAATATTGCCGCCCGCTTGGAGGCGCTTTCCCAACCCAATGGTGTATGTATATCAAAAAGCATTTATGACTTAGTTGTTCCCAAGACAAAAATGACGTTCAACGATCTTGGTGTGCAGAAGGTTAAACAAAACTCATTCCATGCTTACGATATTCTATTAAATCCATCGCAAAAAAGAAAAATCAAATCTGAAAAATCTAAAATACCTTTGATTTCAGCGGTAGTGTTGTTGCTTGGTGCGGTCTTAATAGGGTATTTTCTACAGGGTCCCAGAGCAGAACCAATCGCTCAGAACGACAAAAGAGTTCTGCTAGTCAAACCGTTCGATTATCTAACAGACGACGATAGTAAAAAGTTTATAGCGGATAGTATGCTAAATGTTTTAGTTACAGGTTTGTCAGGATATTCAGACTTAAAAATTCTTTCAAAAAACACATCTAAATTAGTTAAAGAACAAAATTTAAGTGATGGAGATCTTGCTAAGCAATACGGAGCAAACCTTGTCTTAAGCGGTTCGATAACTGTGTATGGGACTGATATGAGAACTAGCTTCGAGCTGCGAAGTATAAAAGATGATAAAGTGTTGTATTCTGATCTGAAAAACACACAAACAAAAGACCTTTTCCAACTGCAAGATGACCTTGTAATTTCAGTACTAGAACAGCTCAAGCTTGATGAGGACAAAGTGAGAGTATCCAACGAAGGAGTTGAAACTTTAGATGAATTACGGCTACTGCATTTTGCGGCGAAGGAACGTGAAAAATGGTCAAGAGATTCCTATCCACAATATGAGCAAGCTGTGGAGAAACTTTATTCACTGAATCCTGATGGCTACACACATAATGTGAGTCAGGGTTGGAAGTATCACTATAAAATGCGGTTGGGACTTTGTGTAGATGGGACGGATCCAGCTGATGCAAGAACAAAATGTATGATAGAAGCTGTAAAATTTGCTGAACGAGCAATCGAAATTAATCCATCAAAGGCAGATGCTTATCTTGCAAAGAGTTATTACCTATCAGCCCTTTATCTTATCAACAGTGGTACAGATCGGAAGATGGAGTGGGGAGGCTTAAAAAGCGCTCGAGATTTTGCTGAAAAAGGGTACTTAGCAATAACTGATGACCCCTATCAATTCGGTCTAGCGGGTGAGGCATTCACCTTGTCAAACGACTTCGAAAAAGGAACCGATGCATTTTCTAAATTATTTGCAGCTGACGCTAATCCCGGAGACACATTTATATCGTTCTATATGCAGTCAAGCTACTTGAACAATGATTTGGCAATGGTTGAAAGCTTAGCCAATAGAATAATTTCTGAAAATGAAGCCAGAGAAGTGGATAATTGCTATAAGCCTTTTTGTGGAAATGCAGCCTTTGCCTATCTTTTTTTGATTTATGTCGCTCATAACAGAAACGATGAGGCAAAGATGCAAGAATATCTAAATGCATTTAGAACAGTACGGAATAAGTATTCACGTGACGACTGGATGGGTTTTGATAATCCCTTCCACTTTATCTGGAAACCTCAAGCAACGAAAATTACCAACTTGATGGATGAGCTGGGCTGGTGAAAAAGCAGATCTTTTCAAGGTATTTTTTTGAGTTCCCTGAGACAGTACCCCTTTCCATAGCTATTCCCTATGGAACTGACAGACTTCCATCCACCTATTTGGTCGATCATCTCTAATGGGCAACCAGAGGCTCTAAGACGGTCCCTGAACGTGTGTCGTAAGCTGTGGGCCGTCATCCCAAAGTCTTTCTTTAGCCACTTACCGAAAGTGTTTAATGCGTATGTATTACTATTCCTAACTTGGCATATTTTCCAAAAGATCACTAAAGCATGAATGCCTAATAATTGATCTTTGCCACTAATAGTGCCTCGAACCATACTACTAATCAAAGCATCGCTGATGCCTCAAATGCTGACTACTTTGAGTGCGAATATATTTCTAAGCCTGAAAAGGCTTCGGTACGCTGATCTTCGTAGTACTCAAGAAGATGCTCGACAGAATATAACCAATCTAGACCTTGATCTTGAGCATCGAAGGCTTTGTCCAAACTTTCATATTCAGCTATGTGGGCAATAAGATTCTCATCGATTTGGACTGCACGAAATGACAAGAAGTGAGCCATGTGATCTTCAGAAAAATTATGCGCTGCCAAAAACTCTTCTTCGCAGCCAGATTTTATTTTAAACTTTACGACAGACCAAACTTTGTTTGACATAATTCACTCCTCGTTTCACGTTCAAACCTAGGGATACAAAACACAACGACCAATGAAAGGTAAAGCGCAATGCCAAAATATAAGGTTTTGGGTAGAGGTAAATCAGGGTCATACTTTGTTGAGTGTCTCCTGACAGAAGCAAGTATCGATTATGAATTTGAAACTTATAGCTTTGATCAAACTAAGGAGATTGAATTTAAATCAATCAATCCTCTTTCGAGGACACCAGTTTTAATTGCACCCAGCGGTCAAATAATAATCGAAAGTGTAGCAATATTTGCACACCTCATAGAGACTTTTCCAACTCTAGCGCCTCAGGTTGATACCGCAGAAAGAAACGCTATGTGGCAACAACTTGGTGTATTAGCGACAGCATTGTTTGCAACATGGTTTCGGTTTCATAATACGCAGTTCATAGGTCCTGAAGAAATCCATCAGAGTATAATTGACTATATCCCTCACGAAGAAAAAAGGTGGTTGGACTATCTTGAAAACCAACTTAACCCTTACTTGTCAGGTTCTTCACCGATGGCCGTAGATTTTTATTTCTACATGATGACACGTTGGACACCTGACAGATCCCGAATGCTTAAAAATAGGCCTAATATCGATCGCTTTATTTCTATGATGTCGTCCAACAATACGGTGATGACTGTGAATGAGAGAAGAGGAATCAAGGAATAGGGTCTCCTCAAAATTTGTACTATCTGGACACCACGATACGGTCTCGAAGCTACATACAATGGTACCAAAAGCCTTTTGTGCGGCTATTTCAGGAAATTTTAACAGCATCTAACTGCTCCCTAACTGCATCCAAGTCATACCCCTGCCCGTACTTTGATCCTATGGTTTCAATGGACGACCAACCACCAATTTGATCTATCAGTTCCAATGGGCAACCAGAGGCTCTCAGACGATCCCTGAACGTGTGTCGCAAGCTATGTGCGGTCATCCCAAAGTCTTTCTTTAACCACTTACCTAGGGCTGCTGATGCGTGTGTCGCACGACAGGTTTCGTCTTTCAGATATCGTGGGTAAAGATACCTGTCGTCAGCTTGTTTGATTGCAAGCTTCATCGCCACTTTGGCATACCCCACCAAGGGCAATGTCCGTTTACTGTTAGGGGTCTTAAGTCGTCTGATTGAGTTAGGTCGAATGTAGATGAGCTCGTTCTCCATATCGATGTCTTGAAGTTCCAATCCAACAATCTCAGCTAGTCTGCATCCAGTTTCTCCCAATAATGGCATCAGCAGCTTTACGTTACTGCCTGACGCTATTGCCGTGTCGTATCCTTGTTTAAGCTGCTCGTTGGTGAAAGTACCTCTCTTGGAGACATCTTGCCCCTCATTTCGAATGATCAATCGAGTGAATGGATTACGTTTATCCAAATCCAACTCAGCATAGGCATAATTGAGAATTGCACTCAAACTGTTGATCCTTCGTCTAATCGTAGCTGTCTTATTCCCCTTCAGTTGTAAGTGATGAACGAACAACTTGGCATCTTCTCGTGTGTAAGTTCCAACATCTCTATCACCAGCCAAAGAGATGAATGTTGCTAATGCGGTACGAGGTGGAACCTGATCTATTTCTCGAAGGGCCAAGTACTCTTCTGCCATCTCAGATAACAAGACAAACTTAGGTTTGAAACTTTCAATGATAGTAGCAACGTCGACAGGTTGTATCCTTGTCGTATTGCTCCATGATGCCTCAAGTACATAATCCAGACGTTTCGCATATTTAGCTGCTTCATCTGGGCGCTTAGACAATGCTTGCCTGATGAATGAACCATATGTTTCGACTGCGTGAGATGGCACACGGCGGTTATAATAATAAGTGCCAGCTCGGCAGATTGTGTACGGGATGTGTGACAAGATAAAGGCCTCCGATGGTTAAAGTCGAAGGAACATCAATAGGTTATCTAGATGAAATGGTGCCCCCAGAGAGACTCGAACTCCCGACCCACTGATTACAAATCAGTTGCTCTATATTTAGCGGAATTTCTCTTAAAAATATCACCAACGAAGCAGGCGCTTCGACATAAACAAACTTATTATGAGACCAGGTATCAATATGCTAATACCTATCCTTAGACTCATTAATTCTGCTATAAGCCCAATTAACGGCGGTCCTATTAGGAATCCAGTGAGTGCCCCGAATGTCATAACAGAAACATTTCGCGCTTGGTGACGCTCACTCAAATGTGCTGTCGCGCTGACGCCTAGCGGAAAAACCACTGACACGCCTAAACCTACAAGGCCAAATCCAATTAAAGACATCCAAATTGAGCCAGATAGGACCAAACTTAAAACACCCAAGATAGCGAATGATATGCAAATCCTAGCAAGCGCAACGGGACCAAGTCTCAGGTTAAGAGTATCACCAACAAATCGTCCGAATGTGATCATGCCAGCATAAACGCTCACAGCTAGGCCGTCATAATATGACCCCCCCCAGGGAGCTTCCCTCATATAAACCGTGGCCCAATCATGCATTGCACCCTCAGCGAGTGTAGCCCCAAATACAAACACAATTATCGGAAAGAGACCAATCGGCATGCGCCATGGTTCATATTTCTTCGCAGGCGTTTGTTTTGGGATCATTTGCTTTGGCAAATACCATGAAATTATCAACAGAATGGGAAAAAGCGTGACACCAGTAATTGCAAGCGCATGCAAAACAGAAATGTTTAGAGTGGCCATTTTTACACCACCTAGGCTGCCGAACATTATGCCTAAACTCCAGAATCCGTGAGCGCGATTCATGATCGAAATCTGGTAGGATTTTTCTAGTTGAGCAGCCATTACATTTAAACCAACTTCTGCGAAAGCGAAACTCATCCCCAGTAAGATCAGTCCTACAAAAAGGTCAGATACACTACTAGCCAATGCTGGAAACACGCCAGTCATAAGCATTATTGGAAATGCCCCGAAAAAAGCTAACCGAACACCGATACGGTCAATTATGGCCCCCGCAAAATATAGCATGGGTAGTAAACCAACAGGCATACCCAGCAAGGCGAAAGCCAATGCAGACTTGGACAATCCAAGTTCTGTTTGAACTTCAGCTATTCGGGAAAGCCAAACCCCAAATTGTATTGGCTGGACCATAAATAATGCCATGCAAAAAACAACGGCGCTTTTTGCTGAAAGTGTTGACATAGCGATCACCTATTTGGAAAAGCAAGCAGTGTTCCAGCTCCATTCCATTTTTGTAAAAATTTCACAAAAACGGCGCGCATTAATTAAAAACTCCTCCTGAGCAAGTGGTTCATCAACCCAGCCTTTAGACGCCACACCGATTATACGCGGAGCAATCATAGCCTGCATCTCCTGATCTTGCGTCGTGAACTCCGACCAGAAAGTACCTTCAACGCCGAGAACCCGATCAGCAATTTCATCATCGGGAATAACTGCCCAATCGATAGTATCCGTTAAGCCCACGAATGCAGCCCACGCTGCTCCCCAGTCATCAACGTTGCCGGTGTGTGCCATATCCAAATATACGTTTTGCGCGGGACACATTATAATGTCATACCCAGACTTCGCAGCCTCAATACCTGCCTGCTGACCGCTCCAGCTGTAAAGTAAGGCATTGTTCCCAATTCCACCATTTTTGCCGCGCGCTGCTTCCTCCCAGGCCGCACATCTGATCCCCTTGATCGCAAGTTTTTCTGCCAATCTATGTAATGACCAGCCCAAGACATCATCCGCGCTTTCCAACGCTTCATCTGACTTTAATTGATGCACTGCAGGCGAACCCATCCAGGTACCTTCTGGTAGTTCATCAGCACCCAAGTGCAGCATTCCGAAAGGGAACAAAGTGCACACCTCTTCAGCCATGGCTTCAATAATCTCCCACGTCTCCGGAATTGCAGGGTTCAATACATTTTCACTGTATCCTTGAACGCTAGTTTCTGTTCCAGTGTCGTTCTCGTCACGGGTTTCAGGGAACGCCCTCGTAATTGCTAAGGCATGAGCTGGAAATTCAATCTCAGGCAATACTTCTATGAATATGCTCTTTCCGTGTTCAACAATGGCTTTGGCATCTTCTTTACAATATGTCCCTCCAGATTTTGGACCACCACCAAAAACACCAGGCACCAACTGATTTTCTCCACGTAGGCTTGTTTTAGTCGCTAAGTCAGGAACAGATTGTAGTTCCAAGCGAAACGCTTCGTCATCTGAAAAGTGCCAGTGGAATCGATTCATCTTTAGCAATGCCATAACATCCATAAGCTTGATTATCGATTCAACTTTGTAGAAATGCCGTGCACAATCCAAATGCTGACCGCGCCAGTCAAAACTTGGATGATCTTCGATAACTCCACATGGAATGTTGCCATTATTTGTTTCGCGTAAGACCAATAAAGTCACGCCGGCGTAGTGGGCACCTTGATGTCCTCCATACCTTATTTCAAGCCCCTGCTCGGAGATTGCAATGCGATACCCGTCGGCTGGGAGCGTGTCATCCATTTTCAAAATTGTGGAAACACCACATTCTGCTTGCAGAGGTGACAAGTTGCACCTTAGCGCCAGCGCATCAACGGACGTCCAAAGTGGAGATTTTTGCTTCACTGATCGAATAGCGAGAAACCCGCCACTCGGTGCCCAAGAATGTGGTTTCGGCACTAAACAGAGATCATTTACTTGTGCAAATGGCACTGGCGCGCGCGTTTCAACTCCTGCAGGGAGCTTGGGGAGTTCAATAATATCTTCGCCACATCTCAAGTAGGCCCCAAGTGGCAACCAAGCCCTATTTCTAGGTTTGTAGGTTGGGTCGGCATAACACAAAATGAATTCATGCGGCAATCCAGCCTTTAAATCAGGCAATTTAACTTCACCATAACCACCATCTTCGCGTATCAGGATCCCACCAGACTCAACAGCCGGTGGTGCCATTAGCGAAAAGCAAAATATGGGGTCAATTAAGAGTGTTGCTGATGTAACTGAACAGTGAATTTGGTTACCAATGATTTCGGCCGAAAATTTGGGCATATTCATCCGTCAGACTCCAAGTGTAATTCGGTCACGAAATCATACATGTCAGATCGGTAGCAACCGACCGTCAGCTCCACAATTCGACCATGGGGCAGAAAAGCAGTGCGCTGAATTGATAATGCCGCATCCCCAGTCTTTAAGCCTAACAACTCAGCATCCTTCAACGAAAGGTTACAAGCTGTAACTCGTTGCACTGCACGGACTGGCGCGCGATCACGGGCGCGTAGAGCTTCGTAAAGTGATGTTTCCACTACCTCTGGATTTGGAATAACATCAGCCGGTACCGTGGAAGTTTCGATAGCAAGTGGCATATCGTCGGCAAAACGGATACGCTTAATTCGCGCCACGCGCGAAGACTTGGTAAGCCCGAGCACCACAAATTCGTCTTTGCTAGGCATGTAAAGGCCTCGTTCTAAAATACGTGATGACGGTGTTTGCCCTCTCATTCTAATGTTCTCAGAAAACGAGACCAAAGAAGATAACGATTGCTGTAATTTTTCAATCTGAGGACGGACAAATGAGCCTGCACCGCGTCGTTGTTCAACCAGCCCGTCATCCGCAAGAGCAGAAATCGCTCGGCGAACTGTTACACGACTAATGCCAGCCAACTCGGCTAATATACGTTCGGGTGGAAGCTGGGTCTCTGAAGCTAATTCACCAGACCGTATTGAAGCGCTCAAATAACGCAAAAACTGCTGATATCTCGGCCCTTTCCCGGGTACAAACCAATTGTTTGCTGCATAAATTTTATTTCGAAGTGCAGTCATTTTCTGTTGAAATTGGTATTATTTTTTAAATACCAATTATCCATTTTTAACATTACAGTGAATCGATTCACCATATTTTACTCATAAAAACAACTAAATTATACATACAAGCAAAATTTGGTATTTAATTGGTAGTACTATTCAAAAATTGGGTAACATAGATTCAAAGAATCAGTGCGACAAAGATCGAACTGGGGGGGAATAGGCCGTGAAACCGCCTTCTAATTCGATACAAACACGATCAAAGAGAGTATCGCAAAGTACTTTTGCGTGGCTTCTAATCGCGCCTGCAATGCTGTTCATTGCCATAATAGTTGCTTGGCCCTTAGCAGAAACCTTACGCCTTTCTTTTACTGATACAAGGATAGGCCCAAATTACTCTTATGTAGGGTTTGAAAACTACCAAGATCTAGCTGACAGCCGGAAATTTAAGCAAACAATCTCTCGTACTTTCTATTGGATGTTCCTATCAGTCAGTTTGAAGCTCATCCTGGGCTTAATCGGAGCAACACTTCTCAACGCAGCCATCCCAGGAAAAGCGCTTTTCAGAATCCTTGTTTTACCACCATGGGTAATCCCAATTGCAATAGGAATGATCGGGTGGCTTTGGTTATATAATGGGGCCTTCGGACTTCTCTCTGGAGTCATGCAGTACATTGGGATTGTGGACAAATCCTACGAATTCTTGGCTTATAAACAGTCTGCGTTTTATTCCGCTGTAGTTGCTGACGTATGGGTTGGTGTACCGATGGTGACGTTATTTTTCCTCGCTGCCATGCAAGGAGTAAGCCGTGATCTTTACGAAGCAGCATGGGTTGATGGCGCATCTCGCTGGTACCGGTTTCGTCGAATAACTATCCCGCAGATTATGCCTGTAATTGTGTCCATGTCGCTTCTTTCAGCAATATTTACCTTCAACAGTTTTGAAATCATATGGATATTGACCGAAGGTGGACCGCGTTCCGCCACTACCACAATGATAATAGATAGCTATAAGACCGCTTTTTCTAGTCGTAAGTTCGGGGAAGGCGCCGCCCGCACGATCGTGATTGTGTGTCTGCTTGGACTATTTTCAGTGGTTTACATGTGGCTACTGAGTAAAGTTTCCAGATATTACGGGAGCAAATAAATGATGGATCGATATTCAATTTGGCAAGTCGTTGGCATCTACGCCGCATTGGTTTTGTTCCTAATCTTCCTCCTGCTTCCGTTTTTCGAAATGTTCATGGCGTCTTTGCGCCCACTCGAACACCTTTTTCGGAGCCCTTATCAATTTTGGTCTGATGATTTCTCTTTCAAAGCGTATTTTGATATGTGGGAAACTGTACCATTATTGGGTCGATACATCTTTAATTCCGTGTTTATAGCAACGGTGGTAACCTTAATCACATTGATTTTTGTAGTGCCTGCTTCGTATGCCTATGCGCGTCTAGATTTTCCTTTTAAAAATATCAGTCTTTCAATTTTCCTAGGCGTAAATATGTTTACAGGTGCAGTACTGCTGATCCCACTTTACCGAGTTATGGCGGCCATGGGGATCCTTAACACCTATTGGGCGATGATCGTTCCGGGAGTAGCATTTTTGATACCGACGGGGATCTGGCTGTTACGATCGTATCTTGAAAAGATTCCGATTGAACTGGAAGAAGCCGCATTTATGGATGGTGCGTCACGTATTTATACTTTACGCCGCGTTGTCCTACCGCTTGCACGCCCGGGACTCTTAGTTGTGAGTATAGCCGTTTTCATCGGCGCTTACGCCCAGCAGTTCCTATTTGCAATTACATTCAATCAGACGCGGGAATACCAACCCCTTCCCGCAGGTCTGTTCGAATTCATCGGCTACCAGTCGGTGACTTGGAATGAGATGATGGCCGCAGCACTTACCGGCGTGTTGCCTGTAATGATCATCTTCTTGTTTCTTCAAAAATATCTAGTAGCCGGTCTGACCGCAGGAGCGGTGAAAGAGTAGAAAAGTAAATCAACAATCTCAATAAACAAGGGAGTAATCAAATGAGATATCTGAAAACACTAGCTTTAGGGGCTGCGATGGTGGCAGGTTCGACACTGTCGATCCAGGCTCAAGAGCTTCACTTTATTATGTGTGGCGGAGAAATCCGTGACGCAGATCAAACCGTGGTAGATGCGTTCAAAGCTGCAAATCCCGGCGTTTCGGTCAACATAGAGGCAGTACCATGGGGCACATGCCAGGATAAATCCCTTACGTTGGCATCTGCTGGTGATCCGCCATCTATTGCCTACATGGGCTCACGGACGCTACGCCAGTTGGCAAATAACGACCTGATTGTTCCAGCTAAAATTTCAGATGATACACGAGGTGCTTATCAGCCAGGCATCCTTAATACAGTTACTGTTGAGGGAACAGAATGGGGTTATCCACGCGCATTTTCGACCAAGGCCCTTTTCATCAATTGCGGTTTGGTAGAACAGGCAGGCCTGCAGTGTGTCGCACCGCGTACGTGGGAAGGTATGTACAATATGGCAAAAGCCATTAACGACAATACTGACGCAGCAGGTGTTGGTATCGCTGGTAAAGACTTTGACAATACCATGCACCAATTCTTAAATTATCTATACTCAAATGGCGGTGTAGTAATCGATCCTGCAACGGGCGAAAATAAGCTAAACTCTTCGAACACTCGCGAAACTTTGGCTTTTTACGAAAAGCTCATAAGCGTCGCACAGGAAGGCCCAACGGCTTGGGAACGTTCGCAGCTAAAAGATCTATATAACGACGGTAAAATCGGCATGTATATCGACGGGCCTTGGGGTCGTGGCCAGCATAACGCAAACATTAAGGAAATAACTGTTCCGGTCCCTGCCGGCCCTCAAGGAGGCAACGGCACACTTCTGATCACCGACTCAATTGCTGTTTTCAAAGGCTCTGGCCATGAAGAATTGGCTCATAAACTTGCTGGCATGCTGACAACAGGCGAGTCTCAGTATGCACTTGATACCGAATGGGGTCTGACACCAATCTTTGACTACGCTAAGTTGGGCTTTGAAAGCCCATACTACGAAGGCGACGACTACTGGCAAGTCTTTGTGCGTGGTATCGGCGTTGGTGGTCCAGAACCACTTGTCGAAGAGTTCAAAGGACTACAATCTGCGTTCACCAATATGATCCAGGGTATTATCCTCGGTGAAGGCTCGGTCGACGAACTGGTTGAAATTGCAGCCGAAGAATTGGACGAAGCTCTTTAGTTTTCACTCAAACGAAACTTTCGGGGGCGAGTTATCGCCCCCACTCTAAAATTCTAAAACGGAAAGAATCCACATGGCAACGCTGGATCTGAACAATATCAGCAAGTCATTTGACAAAACCAAGGTGCTGCATGACATCAGACTATCCATCAAGGACAAAGAATTCGTTGTCTTTGTAGGACCGTCTGGCTGTGGTAAATCTACCTTATTACGCATCATCGCGGGGTTGGAAGAGGCGACTAATGGTTCCGTTATCATAGATGGCAAAGATGTCAGCTCGGCTCATCCAGTTGATCGCGGCATTTCAATGGTCTTTCAATCCTATGCTCTGTATCCACACCTTTCGGTGTTTGAGAACATTGCATTCCCACTTCGGGTTGCGAAGATGCCAGAGGCTGAGTTGAGAGATCGTGTTGCAAGGGCGTCCGATATTCTTCAGCTAAATGACAAACTTAAGCTCAAGCCTGGTCAATTGTCTGGTGGCCAAAGACAGCGAGTGGCTATTGGACGTTCCATTGTTCGCGAGCCTAAAATATTCCTTTTCGATGAACCTCTTTCAAATCTTGACGCAGCGCTACGAGGCGATATGCGTGTGGAACTGTCACAGCTTCACCGTGACCTACAGGCAACGATGGTTTATGTAACGCACGACCAAATTGAGGCAATGACGATGGCTGATCGTATTGTGGTTCTGAATAATGGTCGTGTCGAACAATTTGGGACCCCAATGGAACTTTATCACCATCCAGCGACTAAGTTTGTAGCTTCGTTCATTGGACAACCCAACATGAACTTTTTGTCGGCCAAGATAACAGGTGCAGACTCTGATGGTTTGTCCGTCCAGACAAAGGACGGTCTTCAACTGCAATTACCGGTTGAAACAGGATCTGCATCAATCGGACAAAATGTGGACATTGGCATTCGGCCGGAAAATATAACCCAGGGTTCTGAGGGACTGAACCTTAATGTCTCGGTCGTGGAGCGCCTTGGAGGCACATCTATCACTTATGGTGCAACCGACGCTGGTATTCGCTTATGTGCTGCGTTGGACGGCGTTGCAAATGTGCGCGAAGGTGAAACAGTTGAACTGGCATTCGACCCCAAAGACTGCCACGTATTCGACGCTTTCGGAACAGTTATGCGCCGTCTTATGGCGCCCGATCTTGCCGACTAGGGGGTATCAATGCGTATTGTGACATCAGGAGTCGGTCTGCGCGCTGGACACGTTTTATCGATATTCAAAGAGACGATGCAGGAGGCACAAGTTGTAGGATACTTTGACCCCCAGCCAAGCTATTTGGACATGATCGGAAGCGATACTCCACGGTATGAGTCCATTGAGCAGATGCTTTCGGAGGCCAAACCCGACCTATTTTTTGTTTGTTCGCCTAACGCTTTTCATCTGGAACAGATCGAAGCAGGTCTGCGAGCGGGCGTTCGGGTTTTCACAGAAAAACCAGTTGTTACAAATAAGGACGACACGCTTAAGCTTGCAAAATTATTGGCGGAATTCGGTACCGATCGCGTAATGGTTGGTTTGGTTCTTCGACATTCACAACACATGGTCGACCTGCGCCGAGCAATCGAGGACGGGCATCTGGGCGAAATTGTCTCGATAGAGGGCAATGAACATATAGGTCCTTATCATGGGGCATTCTTTATGCGCGATTGGCGTCGCATGATTGGTCATTCAGGCGGTTTCATGTTAGAAAAATGCTGCCACGATCTGGACATCTATAATATGATAGCGGGTTCACGCCCCAAAAGGGTTGCAAGCTTTGGGGGACGGCGCTCGTTTCTCCCCCAAAATGCCCCGACATCGAACACAGAAGCCGAAATTTTTCACGTCAAGAAGTCCGTTTGGAACAGTGTCGATGACCCATTTCAATCAAACGGCGATATCATCGATTTTCAAACTGCAATTCTTGATTATGAAAACGGTCCTTCGTTGGCGTTTCACACCAACCTCAACGTCCCGGATGAACACCGCCGATTTTGTGTCATTGGTACATATGGGATGGCGGAAGGCGATTTTGTTCGTGGATACTTGAAAGTTACTAAACGCGATGGCTCGGTGGCGTTCGAAGCAGACTATACCAATCAAGACAGAGCTAGAGCCAGCGCTCATTATGGCGCAGACCACATGATGGTAGAGGATATAGTCGCGTTTCTACGCGGCGAACTTGATCAGCTACCAGTTGGAATTGTGGATGCATTGGAGGCAGGGATTACAGCCCTGGCACTTGATGAAGCGCGCGAAAATGGCCAAGTCATCGACCTGAGCCAATTCTGGGCAGAATTTGATAACTTTGGATTGCGAAATAAATGATTTCATCGCAAAAAAAACCCGGCCAATTCATGGCATCTGAGATTTTAGAGGCTCCTGAAGTCTTCTCCTGCAATGCAATCGCCGACCACAGCCTCGCCGTCTCTACTATGGATTTGTCTAAAACTCAGGCCTTTTACACTATCGCACGCGGCTCGTCAGATGCAGTAGCCACCATTCTGTCTTATTTATTCATGTCCAGATTATGCAAACCGGCCACATCGTTACCTCCTTCAATTTTCTCAATTTATAAGGACATCCATATAGGTAATGCAGTCGGATTAGTAATATCTCAGTCTGGAACATCCGACGATCTAGTTTCCTGTGCAAAAGGCATAAGAAAGGCAAGTGGAAAGGTAATAGCGCTAACCAACCACCCTGGATCTCCCGTTGAAGATGCTGCTAATCTTACGATTCCGGTAAGTGCTGGAGTTGAGCGCGCTATCCCAGCGACGAAGTCCGTAATTGGATCAATCGCCGCGGGTATGTCACTTTTGACAGCTTTAGACCCCACTTATCGAAAAATCGCAGAAAATGCTTCCTTTGCAATGCGCCAGTTGGCTCACACGGATTTCATAGAACATGAGGAATTAAGATCTGCATTGCAACGCGCTAATCATGTGTATGTCCTGGGTCGCGGAGCAGGATTTGGCGCAGCTCAAGAGGTGGCACTAAAGGTCAAAGAAACAATAGCGCTACACGCTGAGGCTTATTCGGCCGCCGAGGCATTGCATGGCCCACTGCAATTGGCGACGAACGAATTGTTTGTCCTTATCCTCGATACCGGCGAACTTGAAAGTCAAGCTAGCCTAGATAAAGCCGAACTCATGTTTAGGTCGGCTGGCGCTGATGTTTTAAGGTTAGCTCCACAAAATAAAGCAACATCTTGTTCAGCCGCAGCCGCGGCGATGCTAATCCTTATGCTTTATCCCGTTCTACTTAGCATTGCTCTTGACTTGGGTCTTGACCCCGATAGGCCATCCACGCTTTCCAAGGTAACAAGAACCTCATGAATTACATTACCGACCAAATCCAGACGTCCAATACTTGGCAGGAAATCCATGCGCAGCCAAATATTTGGCGGGCGTGGTCGAAAAATTTTGCTGTGGAGAAATACAGAGCTTGGATTGAACAATTGGGCGTAAACGAAGTCTGGTTTTGTGGGGCCGGCACATCGGCCTATATTGGTGACATCATTGCCACTGGCCTTCCAAATACAGGGGAGATAAGCTTCCGCTCGGTCCCATCAACCGACCTTGTGGCCCGTGCCAATTATTACCTAAAAAATCCGCCAAAAGATCTCCTCATTGTCAATTTTGGCAGATCTGGAAATTCCAGCGAAACACTTGGCACTTTAAGCGCACTTGAAGTTTTGGCACCTTCTATACCAACACTAAACATTACCTGTAACTCAGCCAGTGCTTTGGCCAAAAACACAAGAGGTCGCGCTATTTTGCTGCCAGATACCTGCCACGACTCTGGCTTTGCCATGACATCTAGCTTCTCTACCATGCTATTAACAGCGCTATCGATTTTTGATATACGCTCCGATGCCTGCAAAAATGTAAACAAACTGGCTGAGCACGCGGAAGCAGCATTGACGACACTTGCCGATCATTTCCTCGGATCTCAGGTACCTTCACGTGTCGTCTTCGTGGGTTCCGGTCCGAAGGCCTTCGCCGCCAGAGAGTCCGCTTTGAAAGTGATGGAGCTATCTGCTGGAAATGTCCCCGCGCTTTGGGAAAGCACTCTCGGGTTTCGCCATGGCCCCAAGAGTTTTGTGGTCAAACAAACCGCAATTTACGTCCTGCGAAGTAAAGAGTATCCCGCAAACGAATATGAAGCCGATTTGGTTGAAGAGCTTCGTGTCCAGTTCCCTGAGGCTGAGATAATAACAATTGGTGCAGAACAAGATTTATCCATCAATTCAGTTGGCTCTGCGGTGTGGGACAGCGTTCTTTCCGTGATACCTGCGCAGCTTGCATCAGTGATTTGGTCAGGTAAACTCGGCCTCAATATCGATGATCCATTTGTGGGTCAATCTACGCTGACCCGCGTGGTATCAAGTGTTCAATTACACCCCATTGAGCCAGCAGAATGATCAGAACTGGTGGCATAGACCTTGGTGGAACCAAGATTGAGGCGCAAAAGTTCGATGCAAATTGGAACGTAGCGGATAAGCGCCGAATTGATACACCCACCACCTATCACGAACTGATAGCAGCAATGGTCGATCAAATACTTTGGCTGCAGGAGGGCAACCCCAACCTACCTGTGGGGATCGCTGCTGCGGGCCTCGAAAATCCAACGAATGGAAATTGGGTCTCTGCAAATTTACCAGCCAATGGAATGCCGTTTGTTCAGGATGTCGCTAAGGCTACCGGTGGACAGCAAACATGGCTTAATGACTGTCGGGCTTTCACATTGGCGGAAGTGATTTTTGGATCAGGACAATCAAAAGGGACAATGGTCGGCCTCGTCTTAGGTACAGGTATTGCGGGCGGCGTTTCCATAGACGGAGCCTTAATTAACAAAGGCTATGGCCAATCAGGCGAATTCGGTCATATGCCGGCTCCTGGCACAATTCTCGCAGAGCACAGTCTTCCGATACTTAAATGCGGTTGTGGTCGAATTGGATGTTACGAAACTTATGGCTCTGGTCCCGGAATGGAACGTTTAGCTAAGCATTTATTAGGTAGCAATTTGACCTCACGTGAGATTGCACTCAGCCGCTCCGATCCAGAAATTTCCCGTGTCTGGAAAATTTGGTGTGACATAAACGCAGACCTTATCTCGACTATAGTAGCCACAATCGATCCAAGAATAATCGTTTTGGGTGGTGGCTTATCAAAAATTACGGGCATCATTGAAGATCTGAAAACTGCTTTGGAGCGAAGCGCGTGGAGAGACTTCACACTTCCTTCCATTCGTCTTGGAAGCCGCGGCGAAACGGCTGCAGCTCTTGGCGCAGCATATGCGGCTTACAATGTCTGATACACTGCGTAATATCATCACTCGCAATCAGGCAGGCGAATGTATAGCAATCCCATCAGTTTGCTCCGCTCACCCTGAAGTTTTAAGCGCTTCAATGCAACTTGCCTCTAATCTAAACCTACCGATGGTGATTGAAGCAACATCAAATCAGGTTAATCAATTTGGGGGTTATACAGGCATGAATGCACACAAATTTGTGTCATTCATCGATGACCTTAAATCCAAACATCGCGTTGGATCGAATATTATAGAACTTGGCGGTGACCATTTGGGTCCACAGGTATGGAAATCAGAGGCTGCAGATGTTGCTATGTCCAAAGCAAATGATCTTGTTTCGGAGTATGTTCGCGCAGGCATCAAAAAAATACACCTGGATTGTTCAGAGGGTTGCGCCAACGAACCATCTCTTGTCGACAGTGAAACCGCCGCTGAAAGAGCTGCAGATCTGGCAGTCAGCTGTTTAGATGCCGCATCGGCACCAGAGGAACTATTATTCGTGATCGGTACTGAGGTGCCGCCTCCTGGTGGTGCACGACTTGGTGACGATGGTCAGATTATTCCGACATCACCCGAATCTGCAGTTAAAACTCTTGAGGAACATCGCACCGCTTTTTCCAAAAAGGGTATAGCAGATTCATGGTCACAAGTTGCTGGTCTTGTGGTTCAGCCAGGCATTGAATTTGGACCAGACGAAATCTTTACAATGTCAAAGAATTCAAATTGTGATTTTCGAGGCGTTATTTCGGAGTATTCTGGTATTTGCCTTGAAGCACATTCAACAGATTTTCAACCGCCAGAGATGTTCGCGAGGCTTGCGAACATGGGCTTTGCTTTCCAAAAAGTAGGTCCGGCACTGACTTTCGCATTGCGAAGAGCGCTCTACGCTCTAGATCAGATTGTCCAAACGCTCAATCCGTCAGCGGTTTCGCTTCCACAAGTTATGGAGGCTGCAATGCGCAAGAACCCTGAACACTGGAAATCGCACTATTCAGAGAACGACTATTCAAAATGGCACTTCAGTTATGCGGACCGCATCCGTTACTATTGGCCATTGCCCTCGGTTCAAGAGGCCGTTGATAATTTAATTTTGACTTTTGATACGTTGAATGTCCCCGATCACATTTTGGAAGGGACTTTTTCGTTAGAGGTCATGGAGCGCTCGCATGGGCTGGCAGAATCACAAGGACGCTCAATCGTTAGGAGCGCTGTTCAAGGCGCACTATTGCCCTACTTCTTAGGAGAGCGTAATGGCTGAAGCTCCTCAAATTGAAAAGTGGATCCGGCCATCGAGTATATTCAACAAAGGAAGGCTTCATACTGGAGCAGTGCTCGGGATTTCGAACGGAAGGGTGGAGATAGTCACTGACGATCTTCGGGTCAAAGAAGATGCTCAGATACACGATTTTGAAGGGATACTATCTCCCGGTTTTGTCGATCTTCAAGTAAATGGTGGCGGCGGCATCCTTTTGAATGAGACACCGACTAAAGAGGCAATTTGGATGATAGCAAAAGCTCATGCAAAATTTGGGACGACAGGTATTTTTCCGACTGTCATTACTGATTCATTATATGTCTTAAAGCTGGCCGTTGATGCAGTAATGGATGCTATAGGCCAACATGGTGTATTGGGAATCCATATAGAAGGCCCACATATATCGGTGGAGAGGCGTGGTACGCATAGCGCGCGGTTTGTAAGGCCCTTTGACGAAGATACCTTTCAGCTTGTCAAAAAACTTAGGTCTGCGGAAGTGCCAACAATGCTTACTCTGGCTCCAGAAGTAGTTTCGCCACGAAACATCAGCCGTTTAGTGGACTTGGGCGCAGTGGTCTCGATCGGCCACTCGAATGCCTCGGCGAGCGTTGTGCGCCGTGCGCTGAAAGCAGGCGCGAGTTGCTTTACACATCTCTTCAACGCCATGCCCCCCTTAGCGGGCAGAGAACCTGGCGTAGTTGGCGCAGCGATTAACTCCGATGCTTTCGCTGGCATTATTTGTGATGGGATACATGTTGCAGATGAAATGGTAGCAATGGCACTTCGTGCACGGCCCGTATCAGATCGAATGTACCTCGTCTCAGATGCTATGCCCACCGTCGGAGGGCCAGCTGAATTCAGTCTATACGGATCAAAAGTGAAGCTTATCAACAACCGTTTAGTTAACAATGAAGGCGGTTTAGCAGGTGCCCACATAACACAAAGTGAAGGTGTAAAACGCTTGGTAGATTGCATCGGGATTTCCAAAGAAGATGCCTTAAAAATGGCGATAACCGTTCCAGGCCAAGCGATTGGCTTAGAGTTGGATCAATTACACAGGCGCAGCATAGAAGACATTATTTGCTTAACCAATGGATTGGATTTTCAAAGATCACTAGCGGATTTTTTTCAGCGAATTGAAAAAAATGATTAAACTGTCTCCTAAACTAGAAGTATGCGTTGACACCTTTGCCGGATTAATTGCTGCTGTAGAAGGAGGCGCGGACCGGATTGAATTATGTTCTTCTCTAAGTGAAGGAGGCCTGACGCCTTCAGCCGGTTTGATGAAAGCAGCGGCTCAGACTGGAATCCCCTGTAACGTGATGATCCGGCCGCGCACAGGTGATTTTAAATATTGTCGTCATGAAATCGAAATCATGTCCCACGATATTTCAAATGCACACTTTTATAACCTTAATGGTGTTGTCTTCGGAGTAGAAGATGGATCCGGCAACTTAGATACAAAATCCATTGCTTATTTAATGGATCAAGCCAAGGGCCTGGATACGACCCTTCACCGTGTGGTTGATGTGATTTCAGATCGATTACATGCGATTGATCAGGCAATTGAGCTTGGCTTCAAACGGATCTTGACCTCTGGTGGTGCACACGACGCCATTAATGGCGCCGCCGAGATTGCAAAAATGGTACAACATGCAGATGAAGAAATAATCATCATGCCAGGTGGTGGGATCAATCCAAGAAATGTAGTCACAATTTCCCAGATTACGAAAACAAGCGAATTTCATGCATCTTGCAGCATTGAGCTAAAAGTACTCTCATCAAACTTATTCACTCGAAAATCTCCACGTATCACGAGCGCAGATGAAGTAAGAAAATTAAAAGATGCTCTCAAAACAACACTGACTTTTGAGCAGCCTCATCTGACTGGTCCATATTAAATATTAGTGCATGATTGGCCTCTGATCCAGAAACATGCACTTAATGTACTTTGTGAAGGTTCCTCCGAAAATTACAATAAGGACGGGGAAAGAAGTGAAAGTTTCAATAATTTTCCCAGAACCTACAGAAAGTACACAAAGTACATTGA
>Ga0181595_10001106_pt1 | contig 29526 bp, 40 predicted proteins | sample 041ome_7_FD_145604 | JGI IMG/M metagenome (GOLD analysis project Ga0181595, IMG submission 145604) | Coastal salt marsh microbial communities from the Groves Creek Marsh, Skidaway Island, Georgia - 041401AS metaG (spades assembly) | ecosystem: Environmental > Aquatic > Marine > Intertidal zone...
TATGGCAGTCAGCGGATCTGGGATCAGGATACACAGGTGCTATATTTGTAACGGCTGATATAAATTTGTGGGATAGTACATATGGTACATACATTTTAAAAGTCAACATCACAGATGACATCCTGGATATGGAAACCGCAGGCACTTTATATGGTTCAGCATCTGCCCCAGCATACTCATCAAGCATCAGTTCAGCACAGACGCAGGATATCACGGATGCAAGAAACGTAACACACAGTGGTAATGGAATCTACATCACTCAGGTTGGTAACAGTAATACACTTGACATCACACAGGACGGTAATGACAACCTGATAGCGGGTGGCACTAGCACAACCAACGCCATAGTAAAGGGTGACATCACGGGAAATAACAACACCACCACAATGACGCAGACGGGTGACAACAACGCAATACTGTTTGACATCACGGGTGACTATAATTCTACTACAATTGAACAGGGTGGTGCCGCAGGATCAGATGACAACAGAATAGAATTTAATGTTAATGGTGACTACAACACTATCAGTAGCACACAAATACACAACAATGGTGTAGGAACCAATGGACACTATCTTGGCTTGGACGTTGATGGAAACAGCAACAACATTTTAACAAGTCAAACCAATGACGGAGACAAGAAAGCATTTATTTCAGTACAGGGTGATGACAATGATATAGATCTGTATCAACAAGGATCAGGATCACACTACGTTGAAATAGACGTGGGCAGTGATCAAACTGTCGACATCACACAAGACGGAACAGGCAATCACAATGCTTCCGTTTCAATGACGGGGTATGCGTCAGGACTTGATCTTACACAAGACAGTTCGACAGGGCAAACATATTCTATCAATCAAAACTGTTTAACAGTCACAGGGTGTGGCACAACAACAGTTACTCAGCAGTAAGCAGAAGAGAGGGCAATACAATGAGGGATAACTTAATAGCATTCGGACTACTCGCCGCGGCAGTGGTGTCATGGGTCTGGGTAGCAACAGCAGAAGCAAGCGAAAATAATAATGCAATTAAAGGTTGCTTGGCAATTAATGGATATCATCCAAAGGACTTTGATACCTTTGAATGGAACAAAGCCGCAGGGTGTTATCAAAACTGGAAAGCAGAGCAAAACAGACAGGAACTGGCAGAACTACGTGACTTCTTAAAGCACAATCCACGTTACAGAGTACCAGGACAAAGTTTAAATCGTTGTTGGGGTAAACCTAGAGAAATGCCGTTTGAAAGTGCATACATTGAAAAGACGGGTGACGGCTTTAAAGCAGGCGTAAGTTACAAAGATACACTGCCAGCAGGATGCTACGAAAACACACCGTGGGATAATCGCAATGCTTTACAATAGATACTTTTGGATAGTAATTCTAATACTCTTAACAGTGATTAATTATGTTGCTTGGATTGAAAGAGTAAGATATTTGCAGGGGTTATAAGGAAATAAAAAAAGAGAGTGGATAAACCACTCTCTTTAGTACGAGTGCCCTCACGCTCTAACTACTATTATTTAGACGATATCATCAAAATATTAAATTGGTGTTTAATCACTTGACAAATGCAATTAAAGGTGTTACTATATACAAATACTAAAAATTTACGAGGTATAAATGTTCCTAACTATCACTGGCGGCACTAAAACTCAAAGAATGGCTGTTGAAAGCATAGCACAGTATTCTGGTGCAAAACTAATGAGTCCTCGATTATACCCTAAAATAGAAGTTGATATTGAACTATCTAGTAAACTTTTTAAACAAGATAATGTAATTGGTGACATTATTTGGGAAGATCGCAATCATAAACCTCGTTGGTTTACTATGCGGGTAGATACTGGTGTTAGTAAAAGACGTATGTTAGAAACAATAGCACACGAAATGGTGCATATTGCTCAATTTGCTACAGGTAGACTAGTAGAACTTGATCGTACACGATATCATCGTTGGGAAGGTAAAGTTTATAAAAAGCAACCAGATTATTGGGATCGTCCTTGGGAAATCGAAGCACATGGTAGAGAGTGTGGATTGTTTCTTCAGTGGGTTGAGGAAAATAATTTACAGGATCAAGCATGGACTTGGGACGACTTGGATAAGTACAAACAAGCATATGAGTAATAAACAATACGAAAATTGGGGTGCATCAGACGCTATCGAGAGAAACTTACTCGATAACGATATATTCTATTTGAGTGGAGACATTGCTAACGAGAATGTTAGTGACACCATTAAATGGATACTTTCTGCTAATCTGCATAAGAAACCAAAACGCACACTTAAACTTTACATTAACACTTATGGTGGAGATCTGTATGAAGCATTTGCTCTTATCGATGTAATGAAAAACAGTTACCATAACATCAGCACAATTGGTATTGGCGCTGTCATGAGTGCAGGATTCTTAATCTTTGCAAGTGGTAAACAAGGCGAGAGATATATTGGTAAAAACGCAGGTAGCATGAATCACCAACATACAGACTCAATGGAATCTAAAATGCATGATATGAGAGCGCAAATGAAAGAAAATCAAAATTGTGAACTTCGTTGCTTGAATATCCTAAAAGAGGCTACTGGTATGACAATACAAGAAGTCCGTAATAAGTTTATTAAAAACCCTTCAGATCAATATTATACAGCAAAACAACTAATCGATTTAGGTATTGCTGACCACATACTTTGATAAAAAAGTTCTTGACTTTTTGATTGTTTTCTGTTATTATTAACATATATTAAACAAACAAAGGCTTAGAACAGGCATGAAAACATACAACACTATTGATATTTTAGCGTTATCTTTCGCCGCACATCGTATCAACGATGGTTATGTTCGTGAAACACGTCGGTATAGTGAAGAAGATAATAGTACAAAGTTTTCAAACAAAGAATTACTTCGCTATCATTTTATGGAAAAGATAGAATATAGGCCTTTAGACTTTAAACAGTTTATGGCATTTCCAGAAGATGTAGAAAATGCAAAACAAGCAGTTATATTTCTAAACAAAGAAAACACACTACAAGTTATGGCAGGTACAGTATCTAGTTTTATGGATAGCCTGTTAAAATGTATAAACAGCGAAACAGTTACAGTACAGGAATTCGGCGTAGTTACATTACTACCTAAAGTCTATTTTGAAACAAAAGAAAAAAAAGAATTTAAGAAAAAGATTAAAACAGAATTTAGTGAAAGTGTACACATAGGCTCAGTAGGCACAAAAATAGAAGGAAAGGTTGTTATAGATGATATCCGATTTGTAGATAAGTTTGGATGTCATGTAGTAAATGGTCATATCGATTCTAACCTAGTTACATTTTTTAAAGAATTCAATGCTGGTACAGTAGTACCTAAAAAAGGTGATGTTCTAAAAATTAAAGGTAAAGTTAAACGTCATGGTGAAAATTTTACTACTAGAATACCAGAAACGCAGTTGAATTACGTTAGAATTGTTTAAGTATAATATAACGTAATAAGGAAATTATGATAGTATGGATGACAATAAAATTGAAACAACTAAGTTTGAAACATCACTTGATGACGGAGATTGGGGTTTGATTATCTCTGCTGACGGTGATTTAAAAGGTTTGTTTATTCCGGAAGGATCTGATGAGGATCAAGTACCGGAAAGCATTGTACACATCTGCGAACAGTATTTTGGAGTGGACTTATCGCAAGATGATAACAATAAACCACTCCTCCATTGAATAAAAGGAGATAGATGACAACTATAATAGTAAAAAATAATAACGTTGAGAAGGCATTAAGAGTCTTAAAAAGAAAACAAAAGAAAGATGGTTTCTTAAACGATTTAAAAGACAGGCAGTATTATCAAAAGCCTAGCGAAAAAAGAAGACTTGCTAAGAAACGCGGTATAGCAAGATGGAAGAAGGATCAAAAAACTCGTGAAGAGACAATTTAAATATAATGGAACAGGGTGGATTGAAGAAGGTTCTAAATTTCAAATTAGGAAACCTTTTGGCCCTAGCATATATATTAGTCACTTTACTGACGAAGAATTAAACTTCTTAAAAAAATTAGCCATTGACGCAAAAACTAAAGGTGACTCAATGGGACAAACACTAAGTGGTAATATTAAAGGTCAATATGATCTACAAAATATTGGCACTTCTAATGATCAAGAAAGATTCTTTACCATAATGACAGAGCATTGTAATAACTATATTCGTAGTGCATTACAAGTTACCAACTACGAGCAAATGCCTGGCGAAGAAGAACATGATCTTAAAATTCAACTACAAGGATTTCCTTGGGTTAACTTTACTCAAGCAGGGGAATTTAATCCAATGCATACACATCCTAATAGTTTAATCAGTGCAAGTTTGTATATCGATATTCCGGAACAGATCGCACAAGAAAAAGAACCAACTAAAGAATATAGTAATCAACCCGTACCAGGAGACATTACATTCTCAGCAGGATTAGTTGATGACCTTTGGCAGTCTAGTCATATTAACTATACACCAAAGACCGGAGATTGCATTTTCTTTCCAGGCAACATACGTCATGCTGTGTATCCTTTTAAAAGCGATGTTACACGGATAACAATGAGTTTTAATATTGCTCAATTTGGATTTGTTAAAAAAGAAGATAATAAACCAGCACCTTATAAAATGTGGATAAACGATTATGACAATTAATGTATATTGGGCAAGAGCGATTGCACCAGGTAGTGGAGAACGCCATTTTATTTCACCATTGCGTTTCTCTGAACCTACATTCTTACATAAACATATTGATTATAAGGACTACTTAGGTCCAGCATTGTTACACTGTCCAGGCATGGTTGACGAAATGACCAAGACTGTTGTTATTAAGAGTCCTGTAACAGTGTCATTAGAATATCCAGATGATGGAAAATTAAAAGTACACGGACAAGATCCAGAGTTTGGAAGTATATTTTTCGGACAGCCACAAGGCAAGAACGGAATACATCAACTAGGGTTTGGATATATTTTCTTTGCAGATAAACCTTTGATGGCAACTAACTTACCTGCTTATTATGATATTAATGGCTACACTGAAAACGTTCAAGCATTGTGTGGCAGTTATGATATTGGAAGGTGGCTACGTCCAGGTGTAAGACCTCTCTTTCAAATGAAGCCAGGTAAAGATAGAGTTGATATTCGAGAGGGAGATGCTTTAATGTATGTTAAGTTTAACACAGACGAAAAGATTAACTTTATTGAATTTGATTCAAAAGAATTAGATGACATGGGATTTCATAGTCCTGTTACTGCTTGTATTAGTTTAAAAAACCAACTTCCGCCGACGCCTTTATGGAAGTGTTACGAGTATTTTGATAATGCTCGTATGCGTCAAAAAGTATTAAAAATTGTAAAGAGGAATAAAGTATAATGTTAAGAAAAATGTTAAATGGTGAAGAACATTTAATTGCAAACGATCCTGTTCGACCACATATTCCAGTAACTGATCGAGTTAAAAACGGACGTGAAGTATATGTTTTAGAAAACGAAAACAAAGAGATTGACGCTGTCTTATGTATAGCGTATACTAGTGATGTACCTACAAACGAAAAAGATATGGAAGATTTGTTACAGCCAGACGGTCCTGTAGCAGTTGCTTACACAGTTTGGAGTTACAGTAAAGGTTCAGGTAGAACTATTATTAACTTGGCTAGAGAACATATTAAAGAAAATAAAAATATCTTTCGCTTAGTAACCTTGAGTCCTTTAACAGAAATGGCTAGAACGTTTCATTTAAGGAACGGAGCATTATTTCTAAATAAGCATAAAGACTGTCAAAACTTTGAATATGAACTATAATAGTAAAGGATAAACATGAGAACAATATACGAAGAAAATTGCAAACTAACTTGCACAGACAAAGACCAAGTTGTTGAAGCAGTAGTAATGCAATACACACCTAAAGATTATTTGACAGTAGTGCTTGCAACAAATAAAATTCATATGAAATGGAATGGTAAGTTATTCGTAGGTAATGCCGCCGGTTTAGAATTTACTTCATCTGGACCAAATGAAATTAATGTTAAGGAGGGAAGATACTAATGCCTAATTTAGTACCAATTGTTGTAGAACGTGAAGCAAAAGGAGAACGTTCGTATGATATTTTTAGTCGGTTATTAAAAGATCGAATTATTATGCTAGATACAGATGTTAATCAACATAGTGCTAGTCTTATTGTTTCACAATTATTATTTTTAGAAAGTGAAAACCAAACAAAGCCTATTAGTTTTTATATTAATAGTCCTGGAGGTAGTGTAACAGCAGGTATGAGTATCTATGATACTATGCAGTTTATTAAATCTCCTGTACATACTATTGTAATGGGACAAGCGGCTAGTATGGGGTCATTGTTAGCGTGTGCCGGTGAACCAGGTAAACGTAAAATCTTGCCTAATGCTAGACATATGATTCACCAACCATTAGGTGGTATGCAAGGACAAGCAAGCGATGTTGAAATCCAAGCAAAAGAACTTGTACGTTGGAAGAAAGTGTTAACAGAAATCTATGTTGAACACACAGGCAAAGATTATGCTACATTAGAACACGATATGGATCGTGATAACTTTATGACAGCAAAAGAAGCAGTTGAATACGGCTTAGCAGACACAGTAGTTACAAAGCGTGGATAAATTTTGCGACCATACATTTGCATTGTTTGATCACGAGTTTGCTGATCATGCAAGTCATATGTGTATGATTAAAGATCATGCACGATGTATGGGTTTCTTTGAACAGATTAAAAAGTATTGTAAAGGTAAGCGTGTAGTTGACTTTGGCGCCGGAACAGGAGTACTAGGTGTTTATGCATCTATGTGTGGTGCTACTGAAGTATGGTTTGTAGAGAACCAAATTAACTTACATGAAACTATTCACCAAGTGTGTGAAGCAAATAATATTACTAATTTTAAAATAATTGATGATGTAAATGCATTGCCTACACACTACTTTGATGTTTGTTTAAGTGAAACACTCGGAGATGTTGGTATTGAAAGAAACTTTACTAGAATCTTCAGCGACCTTATTGCTCGCAATCCTGGGTGTATTGCTATTCCAGATAATATTAATTTATACTATAGCACGTTATATCTAGATGAAGTTGATAAAGAACTAGAATATATTAAAAAGTTTCCGGTCAATCTTAAAATAGATATGCTTTATCCATTGCCTGGATTAAGACCTACTAGACTAGATAGTAAAAACTTAGAGTATCAAACGGAATTGTTTAGTTTAAATTTAAAAGATTATCCTAAGGTACCAGATCTTAGAAAAATTATAGAAGTTCCTAGACCATCCGGACATAACTTTATGGTATTTCATTGGAAGGCATTTTGTGAAGGTAAAGAATTTGTAAGCAATACTCCAGAAAGAACTTCTAATAATTTTAATCATTGGTGTCAATTAGGATTCCATATCCCTAAAGATAAAACGTTAGGGGTTAAGTACGATATTCAACAAGGTCCGTTTGTATTATGTGGAAATCCACATACAGATTTTATTAACAATCCTAGAGAATATGACGAGAAGTATTATGTTCCTAGTCCAGATCAATTTGTACAAGAACCAACAAAGAACAATAGTGTAATCAAATGGACTCTATAATCGATTTTAATGGAAGTAAAAACTTAGCCGAACTTAGTCCTGCACATAAAAAAGGATTACATGATCTCGTAGACTTTCACGAATATATAAAGTACTGTCATGAGTATAAAAACAAAGAAAATTTTACCTGTGGTCCATTTCAAAACAGTATTGAATGGGAATTGTTAGGTGATAATGGTACAACATACTATATTAATGAATATGGATTTAGAGGCGAATGGCCTGTTTTCAAAAAAGACAAAAAGATTGCAGTGTTTGGAGACAGTTGCACATTTGGCGTAGGTGTAGACCAAGATGATATTTACACTAAAAAGTTAGAAAAATATTTTCCAGACCATGCTATTTTTAATTTTGGCATGGTTGGCAGTAGTATAGACAATATTGTAAAATGTTACAGTGTTGCAGAAAGATTAATAGGATTTGACAAAGCATTATTTTTCTTGCCAGACTACAGTAGATTTTGTTGGCCTAAGTACGACAATGAATGGAAACACTCTAATATAATTCTTGGGCCAGGACTTGATGTAAGCAATAAAGATCATATGGAATATATTCGAAACTATTGGGACGAACTAGAAGTACATAGAGCAATAAATTATTTAAATTGGCTAAATGATATATCAAATATCAATGACAGTATTATTAGCGTTTGGAGTTGGAGTAGAGCAACAAACGACATTATAAGACAAGTACTACCAAAAGAATCGGTTGCATTAATTGATCCAGAACAAGTTGAAATTGATCACGCAAGAGATCATCAACATCCAGGTCCAAAAAGTCATGAAGCGATTGCAGATTATTGGTGGGAACAGTTAGTTTTATCTTAATTGGAGATTATAATGAGTGGTAAAGGTGATAAAAGGAGAAAAGGTGCAGATGACAACAAATACAGAGACGGCTGGGATCGAATCTTTGGAAACAAAGATCGCCGAAATGAAGGGGATTCCAAAACTGGAAGACCTACAGATGATTCTAAAAGAAAATAAAGTAAAAGTAACATTTACGAAACTTGACGGTGATGAACGAATTATGGATTGTACTAAATCTTTTGATATTATACCTCAAGAACATCATCCAAAAACAGACAAGCAACCTAAAGAAGGAACTGTAACTGTTTGGGACGTAAATGCAAATGGTTGGCGTTCATTTAAGTATGATCGTGTCAAATCTATTGAGGTATTAAAAGTAGAGGAATAATTAAAATTATGCATCACCAAACAGATACATTACATGAAAGCGAGTATTTTCAAATATTTCCAACGTGTATTGGAATGTACAAATTGGACGGCTATCATCCTGCAGAAGAAAAGAAAGTTAAAGGACTTATTGAAAAAGATCAGCCTGAAACTAAAAACTTCTTAGATGATAATCGATTGCTTATACTTAAAGGACATATTAATGATTGCATCAAAGCATATTCGAACGAGTACGGTGTTAATTATTATGAAATAAAAGATTCGTGGTACGTAAAGGTACCGAACGGACAATCAATTGATCCTATAGCATATCCGGAAGAAACTTATATTGGTTATTATTTCCCAAATGCACACGATCAAGGTTCTAGTTTATTTCTAGATAGTCCTTATGATACAATCTATCAAGTTCCAAAAGAGAAAAGTGTCAGTGTTTATACAGCAAGAAACGAAAAGATCATTATTGATAAAAATCGTTTAGTTATGACTCCGGCACACTTGACTAGGTATTTTACCAAAAATACTAAAGAAGATATGGACATGATTGTATTCAATGTTAAGCCTTGTAGAATTGGTTAACCACAAGGTTGACTTTAAGATTAAATTCTAGTATAATATATTTGTTGAGTGAGAGAAGTTTCTCGTTCAATCTTTGAGTAAATTGTTAAAATAAGGAGAAGTCAATGACTACTAAAACAACTACAATTCAAGAAAGAGTACTAACTGCCCTAGAAAATGGTAGAGGACTAACAGCGTCTGAAATCAAAGGCAAATTTGGTGCAGGTAACCCAGGTGCAGTAATTCAAGCACTACGCTTTGCTGGTCATCCAGTGTTTCTAAACACTAGAAAGAACAACAAAGGACAAATGGTATCACGTTACGTAATGGGTACTAAGGCTCCAAGAAAAGTAATTGGTGCTGGTTACAAAGCACTTGCAAAAGGTTTATTAGACAACTAATAACTTAGGCATTTTTTTCTTTCAAAATAGGCGGCTTTATGTCGCCTATTTTTTTCTCTACCAAATCGTCAAATAACAGTTGACTTCTAAAGCATAATTAGTTATAATAGTAACATACGTATTACGCACTCGTAGTTCAGTTGGATAGAACGCAGGTTTGCGGAACCTGAGGCCAGGAGTTCGAATCTCTTCGAGTGCGCCAAAAAGTTTATTAGCATAGGTGACAGTTATGACATACCCCAAAAAGACAGGTGAACACTCTTGGACAGTCCGAGTTCAAGAAGATGGTAAAACAAAAGAATTGTATTTAGAACTTCCCCCAGAAGCATTGTCCCAAGTGGGTTGGGACATTGGTGATACAGTACTCTGGGAAGAACTTGATAACGGCAATTGGAGTATAAGGAAGAAAGATGTTTAAATCAGATACAATGTATACAAATCGTTATTCAGATTCCTATATGTGGGAAGCAGTTAACGAGAACACATATAAATTTGTTATGGACGACAAAGTAATGAAGTGGTGTAGATTCGGTGCTCACAAAGGTCAAGACAATGTAGACACTTCTAACTTGGGGATGTTTGATCCAAGCGGCGGTCCGTATGTATGTTTAGGTATGGAAATTGATGGCAAACCTATTACACGAATCTACTCAGAGACTGGTGCATTTTATGTCGAGTGTAAAGATTTTGTTCAACCAGGACAGGATTGTCAAGTATGAAAATTGGACTTAGCCTGTCACGTTGTATGCGTGATATTTTAGAAGAACGTGTATACATCGACGATGTGTTAGTAATTGTTGCCCGCACAGATGTAGATCCTAACAATGACAGCCACTGGAAACAGATTTGGGAAGGTTATTTGCACGGTGGCCTAAGCAATCCTGAATGGGCAGGCCTAGAAGATCACGAACAAGAGATGCGTGAAATTCTAATTGACTTGTATGAAGATGGCAAACTGCATCAGCCTCGTCAGTTTGGTGCTCATCCTCGACGTATGCCTTACTATTGGCTAGAGTGCTTTGTACCTGAAAACGAAATGACTCCTGCACAGCAAAAAGCATGGGACAATTATAAATTGATTACGGAGTTATCATGACATTACCAATTGAACGCACAAATGCGGTGCTAAATGTAGAACGATTCCTAATGGACTTGCGAGATCCTAAGAAGTATCCACGGGTACCGCGAGCAGTTAGAGAAGAAGCAGGTAGGTTGTTAAGACACTACCCCTCCAAATACAATATGGCATATATTAAAGACAGTTTCGAAGAGGTAGATTATGAAAATTAAGATTGGACCATGTCCCAACAGATGGATGAGCAACATTCATACACGCTACATGAACAAGAAATATGGCTACGTAGATTGGCCAGTGTATGGTTCAAGTAAAGGTTTAGGTCCAGGCAAATATCAACCGTTTAAAGAAGCGTTCTTGGAAAAACTGGAAGATATTTTGCAGACTATCTACAACTGCACTATTAATCTATTCCTTGACAGGAGAGTGCAAAAGGTAAAGGTACATATTGATCGTTGGGATACTTGGAGTATGGACTATACTCTTGCTCCTATTATCTTGCCCATGCTCAAGCAGTTGAAAGAAACCAAACATGGTGCTCCCTATGTTGATCCTAAGGATGTTCCTAAAGAACTACATCCTAAGAAGCAGACCAAGAAGCAAAAGGACAACGGCGAAACTGACAGCACACACTTTGAACGCTGGGACTGGGTGCTGGACGAAATGATATACGCATTTGATTGTAAAGCAAACAAAGACGATGTGTATATGCGTTTTGAAGATAAAGAAGAAATGAAAGCAGAACAAGAACGTATTTCAAATGGCTTCCGACTTTTTGGCAAGTATTACGAAAGTTTGTGGGATTAGAATATCGTTAGGATTTTGGTAAAAAATCGCTTGACCTTTTATGTAAATGATAGTATTATATATACAATAACAGAAAGGCGTTATGATAGAAAAACAATTCAAGAAAGCAGTTATAGTAATAACAATACTATTAGTAGGACTATTCTTCGGACTAGTAACTACGAGCAAGGCAGATGAAGTATTACCAAAGTCTAAGCCATTACACGTTAAAGTGCAAGGCTGGGCAGAACAAGAATGGAATGATATAAAACAGTATCAAACTAACTCTTGGGAAGATAGTAAGGCGCAACTGTCTAGAAATAAGGATCAACTTATTAGCATTTGGAATAAACTTACTAATAATTAGGCCAAAGAGAGGGCAACATGAGAACACAACCACAAGACATTATCTTTAAATTAGAAGCAGACAACAGTCGCTTAGGCAAAGAAGCAATCCTAAAAGAAGCACATGATGAAGGACTTCCAGAGTTCTTTGAAGGCGTTACTATGGCACTTGATCCACTTGTTACATTTGGAGTAAAACAAGTTCCAGAGCGTAATAATGTTATTAGTGGGCAAGGACTTGCTTGGCCTGTGTTTAAAGAACTAGCAGATAAACTTATTAACCGAGAACTAACTGGCCACGCGGCTCGTGATGCTATTGAACTAGCAATGGGAGTAGCAACTGATGAGCAATGGAATGGATTTTATCGTAGAATCCTTATTAAAGATTTACGATGCGGTGTAAGTGAAAAGACTGTAAACAAAGTAGTACCAGGTTGTGTTCCTGTGTTCACTTGTCAACTTGCACACGACAGCGCCAATCACGAAAAGAAGATGGTAGGCAAAAAACAAATCGAAGTTAAACTTGATGGTGTTAGAGTTCTTGCAGTATGTAAGAATGGTAAAGTAGAAACGTTTAGTCGTAATGGTAAACAGTTTCATAACTTTGGACACATCATTGAAGAAATTGAAACAGTATTAAAGAATAACCCTTCACCATATGATTTGGTATTAGACGGTGAAGTAATGAGTGCTAACTTCCAAGACCTTATGAAACAGGTACACAGAAAGAGTGGCGGCGATGCCACAGATGCAGTTCTGCATTTATTCGATATGTGCCCTTTGGATAAGTTTTTGGCAGGCGGTTGGGACAAGCCACAATCGTTTAGAAGTCAAGCAGTTAAGGCTTGGGCAGAACAGCACAGTAGCGTTTTAAAGCACGTACAAGCGTTGGACTGGGAAGATGTAGACCTAAGTACTCCTGAAGGTGAAAAACGCTTTGTAGACCTAAATAAAGCGGCTGTAGACGGTGGTTACGAAGGAGTTATGATTAAGGACACTGATGCTCCTTATGAATGTAAACGATCTCATGCATGGTTAAAGATGAAGCCATTTATTGAGGTAACATTGGAGGTTAAAGATGTCGAAGAAGGAACAGGTAGGAATATTGGTAAACTTGGTGCGCTCGTTTGTGAAGGACTTGATGACGGAAGAAGTATCAAAGTTAATGTTGGCAGTGGGTTCAGTGATAGCGATCGTGATACTTACTGGACTGGGCGCAGTAGCCTTGTTGGAAATCTTGTTGAAGTAAGAGCAGATGCTATTACACAAAACCAAGACGGAACTTATAGTTTACGTTTTCCACGATTTAAAACGTTCAGGGGCTTTGAAGTTGGCGAAAAGATTTAGTTCAAAGCCATTTTTACTTGACTTTTGTAAAAATTAATATATAATATACAAAACTTCAGGAGATTGAGAATGGCATTAGCCACACCGCGAAAAAAGAAAAAAGTTATTGCTCGACGAGTAAAGAGTACATCAGGCGAACCTAAATGGGAAGAATGGCAGAAACTTACTCCTGAACAATATGGTCGATTAATTACATCGTCAATGGATTATTATAGATTAGAAAACAAATCCTCAGACTATAAAATTTGGGCTATTGAATATTGTAAGCAAACAGACAAGTGGAAACCATATGCTGAGAAGTTTTCTAAGATACCAGATGGACGTTGGACTTCAGTAGTGGGGTCATTGTGCCGTCAAGCACTCATTGGTCGTCCTAATGTTAATGAAGAATACAACAAATACTGGGAAAGCCTGGCAGGCACAATGGGCACTCCGAGACCATTAGATGTAAGTATTGATAAATTCCTCGAAGATTACAAATATTCAGCAGACGCTATTGTAAGAGAAGAAGAAGAAAAAAGAAAAGAAGAAGCCAAGAAGGGCGAGGTATATAAGCCTTCAATCCAAGATAGAATATACGAGCAAGCAATTCTTATGGATGAGAAAGTTGGCGAATGGCTTGATACATGGGTTGACGATACACTAGCATTTAATCCAAAAGGATTTGATTTTAAAAAGCATTTCTATGACTTACAAGTTACACAAGCACACGCTAGAAAACTTAAAGGATTTTACGAATCAGAACTAGCAGAACTACAAGAAGTATTAGATCCACCTAAGTTGCCTAAAGATGCAACTGAACGAGATATTGATTATGCAACACAACTTAAAGAAGGATACTCTCTTTGGAAGAAGTCTGAAATTAAAAAGAAAGTGCAAGCATTAGAATATTATATGGGTGCGTTAGATCTAGTTATTGATACTGCTAAAGCAAAACGTAAACCACGTAAAGCAGTGCCTAAAAGCAAAGAAAAACTAGTTGCTAAATTAAAGTTTGCTGTAAGTGATAACAAATTCCAACTAGCAAGTATTAATCCTACTGAAGTAATTGGTTGTAATGAATTATGGATATTCAATATTAAAACACGTAAGATAGGAAAATATGTTGCAAATGTAATTGATCCATTAGGAGCCGAACGAGACGGATCCGGACTGAGTGTAAAAGGTACAACTATTACCGGATTTAACGAGGAAAAAAGTATACAAAAAACATTGCGTAAGCCTGAAGAGAAACTTAAAGAATTTAAAGAATCAGGTAAACGTAAATTAGAAAAATTCCTTGACGAAATCAATGCTGTAGACATCAAACTTAATGGTCGAATAAATGCCGATACTATACTTCTCAAAGCAGTTAGATAAATAGTATTATGCAATACAACGACATTGACCAAAACGAAATTAATAAGATCAAGCAAGGACTTCAAGAACTAGGTAATAGTATTGAAGCCATTGCTCATCGTACGGTTCCAGTTCAAAAAATTGAGGATCGACAACTTACAGGTAACGCTATTCAAGGCGGTAAGATTACACAATTCCGCAGTACAGGTATTACTGATCAAGCAAATAGAACAGTACTACTAGTTGATAATGGTGGAATTACTGTTGATAATATTGATGCAAAAACTATTACAGGTGACACTACTGTAACAGGTGCACTAACTGTTGATGGACATTTGTCTTGTAGCAGTTTACACGTTGATGAACTAACAGCAGACATTAGACAGGAAAGAAGTGATTCACTTACTTTCACAAGTAACAATGGTGACACTCCTGTTTCAAAAGGTTTAAAATGGCAGGGAAAAGACACAACTAAACAGTTCATTTACCAAGTTAATCCAGATAGGCTTTATAGTACTGAGACAATCGATCTTCATAGAGAAAAAAGTTTCTCGATTGACAATGTTCCTGTTCTTAGTGCAAATTCTTTAGGCGAAACTATTACTAATTCTAAACTGAGAACTGTTGGAAGACTACAAAATCTTACAGCAGATGGCGACTTAAACATTGACGACTTTGTATTTTGGGATAGTGGTTCAATGCGTCTTTCTATTGGTAAAGAAGCACCAAATGGACAGTTAAGTATTAGTAGTGAAAGAGCAGAATTTATTGTTGACCCTCAGGGCGAAACAGTTACTCTTGGTACATATAGTACAAGCGAACTTAAAATTGTAACAGATAATACAGACAGAATTACTATTTCCCCATATGGACATATTACTATTGGTTCATCAGGAAACATTAATTCAAAAATTTCTATGTATGGAAACGTAGGTATAGGAGTTAAAAATCCGTCAGAGCAATTTGAAGTAGCAGGTTCGATACGTTTCGAAGGTAAGAAATTTGCAACCGGAACTGAAGCACCGCAAAGCGGATTGTGGAGGAAAGGTGATATAATTTGGAACAACAATCCTATTCCAAAAGGATGGATTGGATGGATTTGTATCCGCGAAGGTTCTCCAGGAGAATGGAAACCTTTCGGTCATATTGAGGGCTAAAAATGAAAAACAAATTGGGATTCCATGTTACCATCTGGGCATGGCTTGGAAGGGTGGCTCCACTTACAGCATTATTTGCACTAGGACTTGAACTCTTATATCAACCAACAGGGTTTTTAGAGTATATAGTTATCGGAGTAGCAATATCATTTGGCGTTACTGCTTTTATTTGGTGGTGGTGGGTAATTTATGCTGTTAAAGATCTCAATATTATGTTACAATCTGCAACAGATAGATTTGAGACAGTAATTGTTGAAATTAAAAAAGTACAAAAAGAAATTTCTAAATCTAAAAAATAATAATTCTTAAGTGTAATACGGTATATATCTAGTATTGCCGTTAATAGTAACTTCCATAAATCCACTCGGTGTCGTTGTATTTGTAGGAAGACCGGTTACAGTCTGAATTGTAATAGTATCTGTTATAGCATTACCAATAAATGTATTACCCTGGAATGTTGCGTTGCCGGTAACAGTTAAGTTATCGTCAATGGTAACAGTTCCATCTGTACTGTCAATAGTTAAGTTACCTGAAGATGTATTAATTTCATTAAGTCCTGCAACACCAACTTGTATATTTCCTAGTGTTGAATTTCCACCATTAACTGATCCAGTTGTTGCAATAGTTCCAGAACCAGCATCAACTCCGCCAACTACTATTGCGTTAGTAGTAGTTGCTCCGTTATTTGTAATAGCATCTAGAGTTAAACTGTTTGTATCAACTTGCTTACAATATACTTCCCAAGCACTAGTATGTGTTCTGTAGAACATAAATTCAAATACATTAACAGCATTTACAGTTCCGCTCACTGCACCAAGGTTTACAAATGCTTGTGCTACACCATTAATCTCAATACTTGGAACAAAAGCAGTTCCACCTTGGTTAATAAAGATTCTAATAATACGTAATTTTTGTGTACTAGTGTCAAGATTAGTAATATTTGCAACTAGTGGACCACTTGGTTGATTCCAGTATACATTTTCAGTTGAACTAACATCGATCGCATAAGTTCCTGTTGTTACGTTTGTATACTCTTGATTATACTGAATACCAGGAGAGGCTCTAAATTCTTTTTCTAGAATTACCGGACTAGCAATACTAAATGGTTGTGCCGCATTAGGACTATTAACAAGTTTACCGTTTGTGTCTACCCCTACTCCGCCGTTTAATGCAATAGATGTGCCGTCTATAGTAATAGCACCAGTACCAGTAATATCAATAGAGGACCCGTCTATAGTAATAGCACCAGTACCGTTAATATCAATACTAGTATCAGATGCAATAGTTAATATACCTGTTTTATTTGTGTCTGCATTTACTTCACCAACAATTTGATTGTTTGCTACATCAACAAGTAATGTTGTCGTATCCGTTCCGTATACAGGAGATTGTACAGAGAAGTCTGTAATGGCACCGCCAGTGATTGTGCCTATCTGATCTGTAAAGTTACTTGCTTCTAGATTAGCAGTAGTTACTTGACTGTTGTTTACATCGCCATTTACAATACCATTATTGTTGATTACTGTAGTTGAGTCTGGACCGTATACTGAACCTGTCAAGTCTCCTACAAATCCAGCAGTACCAAAGATAACTGTGTTTACTGGTGAATTAATATTAATACCACCTGTGGCTTGAAGTGTTAATTCGTTGCCCGATACGATTTCAGCATTGTTAGTTGTAGCAATTTCTAAGTCTGTAGAATCTGTTTCAAGTAATGTTGTTGCTACTAAACTAATGTTAGGAGCCGTCGCAGTAAATGTAGTATTAGGCTTGTTAATGTTAGCATCAACAGTACCGTAGACGATTCCGTTAATTGCATCAACAAGTAGAGTACTGTCATCTGAATATAGCGAGCCAGTTAGGTCACCATCAAATGTTCCTTGCAGATGTCCGTGGAATGTATTAGCATACACATTGTCATATGGCTCACTGCCTCTACCAATATCATTTAAACCTAACGGTGCTAAGTCTCTTGTCCATACTGTACCAACAGCAGTGTCAGTTCTAATTACAGGATTTTCTGTAATCTCAAGAATTTCGTAAAATGCTTGAAATTCTAATGTGATAGTTCCGGTATTGCCAGCAACAGCATACACAACTCTATATTGTGAAGAACTAGCAACATCATTATACATATTGCTAACTTCATATGGAATACCACCAATACCTGAAACTGTATCAAGCGTATCCCAAGTTACTCCGTTAAATCTTTGTATGCTAGTCGAAACTGAAGTTGCACTAGTTCCACTATCTAACTGATGTCCTACTGTATAATGTAAGATACCAGGAGCGTTCTGAGCCGTAAATGTAAATGTTTTTGTTACAGTATTTGTTGTAATTTCTCTTTCAGCAACAGCAAGACGCAATGGTTGATCTATTAAGCCTGTTCCAATAAATTCTATACTAGGAGATTGAAACCCGTCTGATGTAGCACTAGTAACATTACCAATTTCAATATTTTCAATATACAGTTTGTTAGTTGTAATTGAATTACGAGTTGATACTGTATGTAATGTATCTGTTTCAGCAACAGCGAAACTTCCAATTTCAATTTCGTTTGCATTTTTTCTAACAAGGGTAATACCACCTGTTGCAGATAATTCAACATGGGTTGTATTTGAATTAATATCAGTTAGTTCAATATTAGTTGTTCCTGGTGGAACATCTAAAGTGTAATCAACATTGATCTGCATAAGATCAGATCCTGATGTTGTTGTTACTGAACCACCTTGATCTGGAGTATCGTGACTTCCATAATAAAATGTAGTTGGTGCACTATCATTTAATTCAATTTTAACCTTACGATTTGTTGTAGAAGTAAAATTTAATTTGTAATCTGCTTTTGATACTTGTGCATCATCAATTAAATATGTAACACCTGTAGTATATTCTTGGCCACTAATTGCACCAGACACTGCACCATCTGGGGTATTACTAAAAACTAACGGATGATTGTACCCACCGTATCCTGCATTCGATGTATCTGATTGATCGAAAATATATGTTTGTCCTTTTGTAAGAACAACTGAATCCTTTTCAACACCACCAATGTAGTAGTTTCCTTGCGGTTTAGCGTCATCAGTAGCAAAGCCAACTGTAACCGCAACAGTGCCTCCCGGCGCTACACCTGGAACGTTCCAACTTACTCCATCACTCCTGCGAACATTTAAACTATCAGTAACGCTGTCTGCTTCTAGCGTCTGCTCAAGAGTCGACCCGTCAGGTGAGTAAAGTTTTATAAATCTAAAAAAGTCATGTATTGCAGTTGATGGCATACCAGTATTAATCCTCTTAACTACTGTATTTATTAAATATCTGTATGTTAATCATTGGTAACGGAGAGAGCCGTAAAGGCATCGACTTAGAACAGTATAAGTGTGAAAAGATAGGCTGTAATGCTATTTTTCGTCAGCACAAAGTACGACATATTGTCTGCTTAGACCGTAGAATGGCACAAGAAGCAGTAAAAAATATGGTAAACCTCAAATCAGGCATTTGGACAAGGCCTGATTGGCATCACGAATTTAAAGGCAAACACAATGTTAATGCAGTTCCAAGTCTTTGGTATTCACCAGAAACTAAAGCAGACGAAGCATTCCATTGGGGGAGTGGTCCATTTGCAATATACCTTGGACTGTACTTTTATAAAAAAGAACCACTAGATATTATTGGGTTTGATTTATACAGTAAAGATAGTCAAATTAATAACATCTTTAAAGGAACACGTAACTATGAATCTGCAGATTCTAAAGCAGTTGATCCAAGATTCTGGGTACATCAAATTGCAAAACTAATTGAGAAATTTAGTGATCGAACTTTTAGATTTTATAACACTCCTGATTGGGAGTTACCAGATAGTTGGAATAAACCAAATGTACAAAAATTAAATTTATCAGAGTTAGACAAAAATGTATAATCAAGAAAACTTATCATTATTTCCTACGCTTGTAAGTGCTTTCGATTTATCAGAGCATAGTGAAATTAAAAAGTGTTTAGAACTTATTGAAAATTATGAAATTGGCGATCATGCACTAATAATGAAAGGCAAAAGCAGTTTCATTAAGGGTGACGAAGAATTTCTGTTTAACGAAAATCTTAAAAAATTAAGAACCGACATTCAAAACTGTATTGACTTGTACTGTCAAACAGCAGGTCTTGAAGAAAGTATTTTAGGTACTAGTTGGTTTAATGTATTAGGCAAAGACGGACAAGTTGACAAACACAGGCACGAAGGTAGTGTAGTTAGTGGTGCATTTTATCCATATGTAGATGAAGATAGTTGTCCATTAATTTTTGAATCACCATTACGTCCATTAAGAATGAATGATGTATTTGAACAGCAAAATCCTTACAGCAGTTATTTTGCAAGTTGTAGGCCTCGTACTGGGTTATTATTAATCTTTCCAAGTTGGTTAGAACATAGAACCGATCCAAATCCGTCTGAAAAAAGAATTACTGTTAGTTTTAATACTATGCGTAAAAAACTGATTCCTTTAGTAGCCGCCAAAATGCATCATTATGGACATTTACCGGTTGACAAAGAAGATTAAATCTAGTATAATTAACAGTATTAATAAAGGACTTGGCGTCAACCCTTCTAATTCTGCCGCCATTATTAAAGTATAGGAGATAATAATGGGAAAACATTACAGTACAAAACATTACGGACACAACATTGGCTTATCGGCAGTCTTTAGACAACCAAATGCAGATCATTCACACTGTCATCTGTTACATGGTTACAGTCTAGCATTTACATTTACATTTGGATGTGATGAACTAGATAATAAAAACTGGGCAGTAGACTTTGGAGGATTAAAACCTTTGAAGGCTTGGTTAGAAGATAACTTCGATCATAAACTAGCACTAGACAAAGCAGATCCACACTTAGATAAGTTTAAAGAACTTGAAGCATTGGACCTTGCAGAGATTAGAATCTTTGATGGTGTTGGTGCAGAGAAGTTTGCCGAACACGCATTTAATTTTGCAGACAAACTTATACGTGAAGCAACAGACAATCGTTGTTATTGCGTACGAGTCGAGTGTGCAGAACACGGAGCCAATTCGGCAATCTACGAGGGTTAAGTGAAAAATTATGTTGTTTGCCTTAAATGGGGCAACAAATACAATATAGATTATGTAAACACACTAGCACGTATGGTAGCAAGACATACTACAATACCATACGAGTTTGTGTGCTTTACTGATAACAGTGCAGGAGTAGATGCGAACATTCGTACTATTCCTCTACCTAAACTTCCTGTGAATGGTTGGTGGTATAAACCTTATTTCTTTTCAACACAACTGCCTATTAATGGTAATATACTATATTTCGATTTAGATGTTATTATTTTTGACAACATAGATAAGTTGTTTACATACCAACCAGATAAATTTTGCATTATTAGAGACTTTAATAGACACTTAAGATCAGATTGGAGCAAGATGAACTCTAGTGTTTTTAGATTAGTTACTGGAATGCAACGTCAAGTATGGGAAGACTTTCAACAACAAGATTATATCGCAACTAAGCGAATGCATGGAGACCAAGATTGGATCTACAGTAAGGTGAAAAAGGATTGGTGTTTTTGGCCAGACGAATGGATACAAAGTTACAAATGGGAGATGCGAGGCAAGCCTACAATGGCAAGAGATGGTAACGGAGTAAGAAACTTTGTTACTCCGGGTATGCCTAAGATAATTCCAGATTGTAGTGTAGCAGTGTTCCACGGAGAACCTCATCCACATAACTGTATTGATCCATGGTGTAAAGAAAAATGGAAATAGAATTTAAAATTAAAGTAGATACAGAAAAAGAAAACGATCTTGAGATGGTTGAAGATATCATATTTCAACTACAAAATATTCAAGTTTTACTTGAACAAAAAAGACAGATAAAACCTAGAAACAATAATAGAAAAGGATAGTATGAAAGTAGGAATTACATTTTCATCGTTTGATCTGTTTCATAGTGGCCATGTTGCTATGCTTAAAGAAGCACGAGCAAATTGTGACTACCTAATGGTTGGACTACAAACAGATCCTACAATAGATAGGCCTGAAAAGAATAAACCAATCCAAAGTGTTTTTGAAAGATATGTTCAACTTGAAGGATGTAAGTATATTGATGAGATTATTCCTTATGCTACTGAACAAGATCTTTTAGACATACTGTTAACATACAAGATTGATATAAGATTTATTGGTGAAGAATATAAGCCAAACGACTATACAGGCAAACAGTTATGCATTGACAAAGGTATTGAACTATACTATAATAAGCGACAACATTCATTTAGTACAAGTGGATTACGCAAACGAATTGAAAATGTAAAAAATGGTTAATAGATTTATATTTGATGTAGACGGAACACTTACACCAAGCCGACAAGGTATTGACGCTGACTTCCAACGGTGGTTTTTAGAGTTTACCTATTCAAATTATGTGTACCTTATTACTGGAAGTGATTACCCTAAAACAGTTGAGCAAGTAGGCAAAACTATTTGTGAGAATGTTGAAAGGGTATATAACTGTTCTGGTAGTGATGTTTGGGAACGCGGTAAGAACATCCTTTCTACCGACTGGACACTTCCGGAAGAAGCACAAGATTACTTAACTGATCATCTAACTGCAAGTGAATTTCCATTAAGAACAGGATTGCACTTCGAACACCGCCCAGGTATGTGTAACTTTAGTGTTGTGGGTCGTAATGCTACACTAGGTGAACGCAAACTGTATGTTGAATGGGATTCAAAAAAAGAAGAACGCAGTTACATTGCAAGCAAATTTAATGTAGCCTTTCCAAATCTACAAGCAGTAGTAGGCGGAGAAACTGGAATAGATATTTTTGAAAAGGGAAATAACAAAAGCCAAATTGTAAAAGATTTTGATCCAAAAAATGATATCTTACACTTCTTTGGTGATGCAATGTTTAAGAATGGTAACGACTATCCGTTAAAGAAAGAAATTATTGACAAAGACTTAGGTTTCTGTTATAATATAAAAGACTATAAAGAAACTTGGAAAATATTAAAAGATGAATTTGACTGGAAAATATAACCGTATAGGCTTTGCTTGCAAATATATGCATCAGGACCAAACGCAGAAGAAGAAACTACTAGAAGAAATTCAGCGTCCGCTGAACACTAAGTCAACTACAGTTCGTTGGCTTAACAATCAAACCCGTGATGTTGCTGAACAGCGACTATGGGACATTATGGTACATAACATACAGTCCTATTACAACCTTATAGAATATGTTGGGAGTTTACCACATGAATTACGAATGGTTCGACTTGGAAGTGATGTCCTTCCTGTATACACTCAGTCTGATTGGTGCTATTTTTGGAAACGTCCTTCTGTGGTCGCTTATTGTGAGCGTGAATTTGCAAGAGTCGGAGCCCTCGCTAAAGCAAATGATGTTAGGCTTAGTATGCATCCTGGTCAGTTTACTGTACTTGCTAGTGACAACGAAGATATTGTAAATAGAAGTATAGAGGAGTTTGAATATCATGTGGACATTATTCGGTGGATGGGTTACGGTAAAAATTGGCAAGACTTCAAATGTAACGTCCACATCTCAGGCAGACAAGGTCCAGCCGGTATCATCAACGTCCTTCCAAGATTGTCTCCAGAAGCACGAAACTGTATTACTATTGAGAACGACGAAATGTCGTGGGGCATCGACGCCAGTCTGGAACTTGCCAACCACGTCGCACTCGTTCTTGACATACACCACCACTGGGTCGCTAGTGGAGAATACATTCTACCAACCGACGATAGATTTAGTCGCATAGTAGATAGTTGGCGTGGTGTTCGTCCTGTCATTCATTATTCAGTATCACGTGAAGATCTGCTTATAGATCACGATCCTAATAAGAAGCCTACTATGGATATGTTATTATTAGAAGGCTACAAGAAACAAAAACTAAGAGCACATTCAGACTTTATGTGGAACAATGCGGTAAATGACTGGGCATTGTCATTCTGGGATTACGCAGATATTATGGTAGAGTCTAAATGCAAGAACCTTGCTAGTGCAAGACTATATAAACACTGGCTAAATACTGTATGCGATTTAAACAAATCAAAAATTGTGAACGAACACGCTCTCGAACTTGTCAGTGCGAAAGTATAAAGCAGTTGTCAGAATCTGACACGCCTGTAGTTGCTGTTGCGGACCTAGTCCACTCAGACGAAGTAAAAGGCAAAATACTCTTTATGCAAGGACCAGGCACAGCCACTCTTGTAAAGGGTCGAATAACTGGGTTAAGTGAAGGAGAGCATGGATTTCATATTCATGAATTTGGAGATCTATCCAAAGGTTGTGAAAGTGCGGGAGGTCATTACAATCCCGACAACGTGGAGCATGGCGATCTTAAATCAGGCCATGTCGGAGATCTAGGCAACATTACCGCAAACTCGAACGGGATCGCAGAGTTTACTATCAAAGCAGAACGCATTGATTTAATCGGTGAAAGAAGTGTTGTTGGCAGAGCAGTAGTAGTTCATAAAGATGAAGATGACCTCGGCAAGGGAGGAGATGAAGAATCGCTAAAAACCGGAAATGCCGGTGATAGACTTGCTTGTGGGATAATTACACTTACAAACGGAGAATAAAATGATTAGTTTTTTAAAGAAAATTTTTGGTATGGGTGAGGAAGATTCTCAACCTACTAAAATTTCCGACCATGTTGCTAAAAAAGAAGCACAGAAACAAGCAACAAAAGTACCTTCAAAGGCTGAGTTAAAAAAGTTAACAAAAGCCGGGTTGGAAGAGTTAGGCCGTGAAAACGGTGTTGAACTTGACAAGAGATTAACTAAAGATAAACTAGTTAATCAATTGCATAATCATATGAAAGGGAAATAATATGTTAGATAAATTTAAATCTTGGGTTTCAGATCGTTTCACAGAAAGAACTTCTTGGGACGGTGCGGCTTTAATTGCATTAGGTATTGTAGTACTAATTGCAAAACCTTTGGCAGGTTTACTAGCCTATGCGGCAATCGCATATGGTGCTTGGACTATTTGGAAGTCTGAATAATCTCGTCAATCGTAATCAAACTATCCACAGTTGTGTTCAATCTGCGTCTTTGTTCGACGCCTTTCTTTTGTGCAAATCGTTTAGGGTCGCAGTTTGGACACACGTGGTTATAAGAATTATCTAAACGTTTAGGATCTATTTTTCCTTTATCACGTTTAAATTCTTGGTGACAATCGTCACACTCAAATATCGCTATAGTTCGTTCACGCTTATACGGGTGTGTTTTACCCTTTTTAGATCGACGGATATAAAACTTTAATTCTTTTTCAATTCTTAAAAACATACGCAAATATTTATATAATTACATTCGGTTTGCAAAAATATTAATAAATACATTAGAAGAGGTAGTAGTATGCCAGACTTAGTTAAGATAACAGATTCCGCTAAAGAACAAATGGTGCAAATGCTAAAAGAACATAGCACACAAGCAGTTCGATTAGCAGTTAAAGGCGGTGGATGTGCTGGTTTTAAGTATGATTGGACACTAGATGATAGTATCGAATCAGGAGACGAAATTATAGATTTACCAAAAGGTAAGTTTATAATAGACGGAACTAGCGTTATGTACTTGGTAGGTAGTACTATTGATTACAAAAAAGAAGTATTTGGATCATACTTCTCAATTACAAACCCAGCATCAACGGCAAGTTGTGGTTGTGGTGAAAGCGTAGGATTTTAGGGGTCAATATGCCAAAAAAGATTATTAATATAGGTGTTGAGGGTAATGACGGAACTGGGGATAGTATCCGTGATGCATTTAGCAAAACAAATGAAAACTTTTCAGAACTGTATGCAGTGTTTGGACAAGGTGGAACAATCCGTTTTACAGCACTATCAGATACACCAGATGAATTAGGCGCAAATAAAATTCCAGTTTCGAATGATAGCGGTTCGGAACTATTAATGAAAAATGTTGTAGGTGGTCCAGGTATTTTAATTGATAACACCGACCCTAGCGAACTTGTTATTACAAATAGCGGTGGATCAATTAGTTCAGACTTACAACCTACAATCGGTAACTGGCTAAACGGTTCAGGAAACTACACCCTTGGTAACATTGGTCCTATATCAGACCAAGCGGCGGTTGACTTTAATACAACACATCCTGGATCAGATATTCAAGTACACGATCTTGTTCCTGATAAAAAATATAACGATATAGCATACCAACAAAAAGGTGTTGCAAACAGAATGCGTTCTGCTCCAGTAGATGCAACAGAGTACACTTTAACTATTGGTAGTTTTACTAACAATAATTTAATTGTTGTTGCTCATGGATACGATCATGGTGTTGACGGACAAGGTTTTAAATATCAAGTATCATCAGGCGGAACACCTGCAACTAACTTATTAGAGAATTCAACTTATTATGTACGTTATGTAAATGCAAATACATTAAGTGTACACCCGACACCAGCAGATGCTATTGCTGATACAAATAGAATTTTAGCAAATGCAGGTGTAGCAGGAAATCCAGGTGGCACACATTCACTTGTTGATGCTGATTATGATTCAGCATTGTATGGAACATACCTAAGTACAGAAGCATTACCAAGAAGTGCTACTGTACGTAGACAAGGTGATGACATGACTGGCGCACTTTATCTACATGACCACCCAGGCAATTTATCAGGTAGTGGTACACCCAATGATGTTGATGACTTACAGGCGGCTACAAAGTTTTATGTAGACAATTCAAGTTTTACAAGTATTGTAGATTTATATGTTAGAACTAATGGTGATGATGAGCAAGAATTTTCACCAGTAGGTAAAGAAGGACGTAGTTTACAATTTGCTTATAAAACGGTTGGTAAAGCGGCTGAGAAAGCAGAAGAAATTATTTCAACAAGTCCATTAGAGCCAGGTGCATACTTACAAACAGTAACATATAACGAAGGCGATAATAATTCAGTTATCACAAGTCAGAATGTTACTTCATCAAACTTAGATGGTATACCTGCAAGAAATCTACTATTAGATAACTTAGATTTTATTAAAAAAGAAATTGTTGCATATGTTAGTGCAACATATCCAGACTTCCAATATAATCAAGAGTTATGCGAACGCGACATGGGTTATATTGTTGCAGGATTATCAATTGATATTGAAAACGGATTAAATTCTAACTTCCATGCTATCCAAGCAGGTAAAAGATATTTTAACTCAGTATCAGGACAGATTGCAAGAACTACCCAATTATCACAAACACTTGCTGGTATTAACTACGGTAAGTTGATTATTAATACTATTTTACAAAATGGTACAGTAACTCCTGTAAGAAACACACACGGAATCGAACAAGTTATTGATACTGGACAAATAGTTAATTCTACAACTAGAAATGCTGTTCTTGCAAAGATTGATGTTACAACTAACATTATCGAAAATGGATTAGGTGTACTTAATACAACAGCACTAGTTGAAGGTTCAACAATTACTCTTAATATTTCAAACGGTGGCCAAGGTTATGTTGACCAAGGTATTGGATCTAACGTAGATATTCTTCCAGGAAAAATTATACGTGGTAGAACTTCAGGTGCATTAGGTAGAATTGTAAAATATACTAGAGGTTCTAACGAAGATATATTACGTATATTCTTAATTGAACCAAGACAATTTGTTGATGGTGAAGAACTTGAATATGGTAACTTTGCACTAACAAAACAAATTTGTATTCATGTTGAATCAGGAACATTTTATGAAGACTATCCAATTAAACTTCCTGCAAACTGTTCAATTAAAGGAACAGACTTTAGACGTTGTTTAATTAGACCAAAGAATAGAGGATCACAGTCTAAGTGGGCAAATACTTATTTTTATAGAGATGCAAACTTTGACGGACTTGATTTAATTCCAACTGGAAACTTAGATGCTGTTGAAATTATTAATCGTAACAAAGAATTTGTTAAAGACGAAACTATTGCTTGGATCGCTAATGAAATTGCTACAGCAACTCCGGGATCACTTTTTGATGGCTTTACATATAACGAAGCAAAATGTGAACGTGACACCGGCATTATCCTTGACGGTATTGCACACGATTTGAAATATAATGGTAATGCTAAAACTTACGAAAACGCGGCAAAATATTATGTAGGTACACAGAGTTTAATTAATGGTCAGGAAGCACAAACTGCGGCGGCACTTGAATTTACAAAAAGCCTAGTTGTTGACTATATTATTCCGCAAGTTGACTTTGCTGAATTACAAGTTATTACAGCACAATATCGTGATACAGTTTATCAAGCAGAAGCCGGCACTGCTACTAAAGCAGAAGAACTTATGGATTCAATTATTGATGTTGTTTCCAACGGACTTGCTAATCTTCCAGACTTAATTGATCCACGTTATGGTTATCATTATACAGTAAATCCAACTAAAGAAATTAACGTTGGCGCAAACGGTATTAGCAATCCCGGAGAGTTCTTTGGTGCGGCAAAACTAATTCAGTTAAACAAACAATTTATTGTTGAAGAAATTATTGCATATATTAATACAACTTATCCGGCACTTGGATACAATGAGTCAAAATGTAGAAGAGACACTGGACTTATTGTTGACGGACTTGTACTTGATTTAAAAACAGGCGGTAGAACAGAATCGTTGGCGAATCAAACAGCATACTACTTAGGTGCTGTATCAGGACAAGAAAACGAAACCGTTGATGCTATTAACTATATCAAAACAGTTGGTGCGGCAGTATTAACTAAAACTCCATTTGGAGCATCGTTACAATCAAATGTTGCACAGAATACAACTGCTGATTCAGTAGCGGAGGCAGGCTCGCAAACTAATATGGAAGGATTAGTTGACTGTATTAAATTTGCGTTTGATGTAAATTATAACCCACCGAAAAATAACCAAGACATTGATGTGTTTATGATGAATGATTCAAACAGAATTATGAACGTAACAATGCAAGGACATGGTGGCTTTGCTCAAGTACTTGATCCAGATGGACAAATTCTAATTAAATCACCTTATGTACAGGTTTGTGGTTCATTTAGTAAGAGTAAAAATGAGCAAGCATTTAGAGGTGGTATGTACATTGATGCATTTACAGCAAACTTAACGTGTACTGTACTTTCTAAAGATGATCCGTTTACACTTAATGTTTCAAGCGGTATTGGCAGTGGACTAAGAAAACGACGTCCTGAAACACCTTGTCCATTTTATATTCAAGGTATACGTTATCAAGTTGATGCTGTTACAAATTATGACCAGGCGGCAGGTACTGCAACATTATTCCTAAATCCAACATCAGGTGATGGTGCAGGATTTACTTTTGCAGACTTTACAGATATTGTATTACAATCCGCTGGTAATACTTCAATGTTAGCAAACGACTACACACAGGTTAACGATTTAGGTTATGGTATTGTGTGTAATAACGGAGCACTATCAGAACAAGTTTCAACGTTTACATATTATAACCATGCGGCATATATGGCAAACAATGGTTCACAGATTAGATCACTAAACGGTTCTAACTCAAACGGTAACTATGGTTTGGTTGCGGCAGGTTCAGATCCAAACGAAGTTATTGATCAAATTACTTTGTTAGATCCAATGGTGCAAGTTGCTCGTGTATATGATGACGGTGTTACATACTTAAACGAAGCAGGCAAAAATATTGTTTACGTCTACGATGTTGATTTTATTCCAACTAACGTTTCA
>Ga0181595_10001116_pt1 | contig 29399 bp, 31 predicted proteins | sample 041ome_7_FD_145604 | JGI IMG/M metagenome (GOLD analysis project Ga0181595, IMG submission 145604) | Coastal salt marsh microbial communities from the Groves Creek Marsh, Skidaway Island, Georgia - 041401AS metaG (spades assembly) | ecosystem: Environmental > Aquatic > Marine > Intertidal zone...
ACCAAATACATTAAGCTTCATCTCGGATACCCCTGTTGTCTGTCGTTAATAACGACCATTTTGGCACACGATGCCGTGACCAGGGGTATCCATCCTTTCAGATAACTGCCCCTGACGCTTTAGTGGAGGCGTTCATATTATTCTCCGGTACCGGACCGACCAGTTACCTGCCTTAACGCACCTTGCTTTTGCGGATCAGCCGGTACAGCAACTCAGGTGATAGCCTTGCGATGCAAGCCGCCAGCTTTTCTTTAAAGCCGCCGATAACAATATAACTGTTACCTTTGCGCAATGCTTTCAGTGTTGCCGTAGCAAACTCATCGGCAGTCATGGCTTTTGCCTGGGCATCGTCCATTTTACCGAGCGCTTCGCCACTGCCGGTTAGTGCATTCATTGATACCGCGGTTTTCACAAAGCCGGGGAAAACCACCGCCACGCGAATACCCTGACTATATAGCTCGGCCCGTACGCTATTGGCCCATAAATGCAGCGCGGCTTTAGCGGCAGAGTAACTGCCGCGGTACTGGGTACCGACTAAACCGGCGACACTGGAGATAAACACCAGCTGGCCGGCGCCTTGTTTTAACATCACCGACAACACCCGCCGACTCAGCGCCACCTGCGTAAAGTAATCAATTTCCATAATTTTGCGATCAGTGTCGCTACTGGTATCCATTACTAGCGCGCGCTGGCTGATCCCGGCGTTATTGATCAGCCAGTCCAGCCGGCCGTAGTGATGAATAATCTTATCAAGCGCTTGCTGCTGTGCAGGCTCATCGCAGATATCCAATGGTACAGTTAAATGCCGCTCTGGATGCGGCAAGCTTTGCTGCACGCGCTCAAGCTCTGTTTTACGGCGGGCGCTCAGCACCACCTTGGCGCCGGCTGCGGAAAATTGCTTTGCCAAAGCTTCACCGATGCCCCCTGACGCACCGGTGATCCAGATCACCTTGTCTTGTAGCGATATTGTCATTGTTATAGCCATCTTAAGATACAGATGGCCGATGTTAGGGGATTTGCGGTGTGACTGTCAAAGTGAAGTCACCATGACTGGTCAGACCCCTGCTTCCCAAAATTAGGGGAGACGTGTGGGCAAACTGGTCAGACCGGTACCGGGCGCGTGGATAAGTTAGCTGCCGACCCGGAATTTACGGCTAAAGTGGCGCTTAAACAGCATAATGGCACTGATACCCATCACTGGGGCGATAACCCAGCTAATCACTTGCCATTGACCAGTCAACACTTCGGCCAGTAAGCGGCGGCCACCGGCGGCAAAAAAAGCAGTGTATAGCGCGATACCGGTGCCAATCATCGAGGTAAAGTGTTCAATAATCCATTGCCGGGGCTGCAAAGTGGGTTGACGGATATAACGCAAAATCCCAAGCACTGTCATGGCGCCCACACCGCTAAAGATGATTGATAACAAATCACCGGCAGCAAAACCGACTATTGCCAGCGCAACACTACCAACCAGCAACGCCCACACCGGCCCCTGATAAGACCATACCCGCAGTTGTGCCAGCTCAGCTTTTACTTTCAGCACACCATAGGCATGGCGTACAGTCACCCAGGTCAATAAGCTGAGTTGAAATAAAAAGAAGGAAAACACACGCCGCTCTGAAATAAATCTCTCCAGCTGTGCCGCGGTCCAGTTCGGGTTTTGGCCATAAATCATAGTCGGGCTAAACAGCACCATCAGGCACATCAGCACCCCGGAGCCTGCAATGAATAACATCATCTTGTAGTAAAGCGCACCGGCCGTATTGTGCAGCATACTGCCTTTGGCACTGACGACCGGCACCCAAAACAGCATCAGGCAAATAGCGCCCAATAAAATGTGCAGAAAAAGTAGAGTTGTATGTAAGTAGTTCATTTAACGCCTCCTCTGGCTGAAAACAGATTCAGCTTACGCTTGCAGCTGTTCGATCGCAGGTGCCGGAAGTCAGGATTTTCGAACATGACTTTTGGCCTATTGCACTCGTTAAGACAAGCGTCATAATAAGCCGATGAAATACCATTTTCCGCTGGCAACCCTGGCCGGCATCCTGACCTGGCTACTGGTATCCGGTATCACTTTGATGCTGCTGTTACGGCTGCCTGCACCGCAGCCTCTGCTGCCAGCCAGCCTGCTGTTGTTAGTCTATGGCATCAGCTTTATCTTTCTGACGCAGGAGCAGCACCCGCTGGGTCTTGGTGGCCGCTATGGTCGCTGGCTGCTACCGCTGCCACTGCTCTGTGCCTTTGCCTTACAGTGGTTATTACCGACCGCTATTTTTGACTATCTGGCCATCCTGACCATTATCTGGGTCTGTTTACTGCCGCATCTGATGTCACAGCGTTTGGCTTTGTTGCTAACCCTGGGTGTAGTGGTGCTGTGGTTTGGCTTACAGGCCTATCTGGAACAGCGCAGCCTGTGGATCACGGCCGCCCTTTACGGCAGCTTTCATTTATTCGCGGTACTGATGCAGGCAGCAATCAAAGCAGAAACCGAAGCGCGCGCTGAATTAACAGAAAAGCATCGCCAACTGCTGGCGGCACAACAGCTATTGCAGCTGGCGTCACGCGCCGAAGAGCGCAATCGGATCGCCCGCGACCTGCACGATTTATTGGGGCATCATTTGACCGCGTTGACGATACAGTTGCAGGTTGCCAGTTATCAGTGCAATGGCGAGGCCAAACTTCAGGTTGATAAAAGTCTGCAACTGGCCAGATTGCTACTCTCTGATGTGCGCGAGGCAGTATCTGCCATGCGCGACAGTTCGGAACTGGATTTACAGCAGTTATTTGCCCCCTTGCTGCAACATTTACCGGATAGTTTGCAGGTTGAACTGGATATTGCGCCTAAGCTAAAAGCCAGCTCCTTAAATCAGGCGCAGCATCTACAGTATCTGGTGCAGGAAGCCATCAGTAATACGTTAAAACATGCCAATGCCAGCTGCTTGTGGATCCATGCCAGGGAGGCAGAGCAGGGCATCGTTCTGGAAATTAAAGACAATGGTCAGCTAAAGGCAAACTGGCAGCCCGGTAATGGTCTGATTGGCATGCGCGAGCGCGTCGCCGAATGTGGTGGCAAACTGCATCTTGCTGCCGATGCCGGTGGCCTGGCGTTACAGATCTGGTTACCTCAGGCGGGAGTGGTCGATGTTTAAGGTGTTGTTAGTCGATGATCAAAAACTGATCCGCGATGGCATTCGTAGTTTGCTGGCGATTTCCGGTAAGGTCGAAGTAGTCGGTGAAGCCTGTGATGGTAGCGAAGTAGTGGCGCTGTGGCAAAGCTGCCAACCGCAAGTGATCCTGATGGATCTGTCGATGCCGAAAATGGACGGCATCGCCGCCATTAAAGCCTTGAAAGCAGCTGGCGCCGATACGCCGGTGCTGGTACTGACCACCTTTGACGACCATGAGCTGGTACTGCAAAGCCTGCAAGCCGGCGCCCGTGGCTTTTTATTAAAGGATGTGTCGCTGGATACGCTAATCAAAGCCATCGAAAGCCTGGCGGCCGGGGGCAGCTGTTTTCAGCCCACTATAACCGAGCGCTTGTTGCAGCAACTACCGGGCAGTAGCGATACCCAGTACCGTAAGCCGGTGTTGCCCGAGCCACTAACTGATAAAGAGTTGGAGATTTTGCGGCTGATGGCGGCTGGCTACAGTAATAAAGAAATTGCCAGTGCCCTGTTTAAATCTGAAGGCACAGTGAAAAACCAGTGCTCAACCATTTTAAGTAAGCTGGGGGTGCGGGACCGCACCCGAGCGGTATTACTGGCTTTGGAGCTGGGCCTTATCACCCCCTAAACTTATCCACACGTCTCCCTTTTTTGGGAAGAGCAGGGTCTGACCAGCTAGCTGCGATAGCCGTTGGGGTTTTGTTTCTGCCAGCGCCAGGTATCGCGGACCATATCGTCCAGCGTTTTCTCTGTTTTCCAACCCAGTAAAGTCAGGGCTTTAGTTGGCTCAGCATAACAGACCGCAATATCACCGGGGCGACGCGGCGCAATCTGATACGGCACCGCCACCTGATTCACTTCGCTAAAGGCGTTAACCATATCCAGCACGCTGTAGCCAACGCCGGTACCGAGATTAATCGCCTCTATACCTTTGCTCTGTTCCAGATATTGCAGCGCCTTTAAATGACCATTGGCTAAATCCACGACATGAATATAATCGCGCACGCCGGTACCATCTTTGGTTGGGTAATCATTACCAAACACACTGAGTTGTTGGCGTTTGCCCACTGCGACCTGAGAAATAAACGGCATTAAATTGTTCGGGATGCCATTAGGATCTTCGCCGATCTGGCCACTTTCATCGGCGCCTACCGGGTTAAAGTAGCGCAGCAGCGCGATAGACCAGTCCGGTTCGGCTTTTACTAAGTCTTCCAGAATTAGCTCAATCATCAGCTTACTCTGACCGTAGGGATTCGTAGCTGAGCGAGGTGAAGTCTCTTTAATCGGAACTTCTTTGGCATCGCCATAAACCGTAGCGGAGGAGCTAAATACCAACTTTTTGACATGGAAATGCCGCATCACCCGACATAAGGTTACCGTGCCGGCAACATTATTGTCGTAGTAATGCAACGGTAGCTCAGTCGATTCCCCTACTGCCTTTAAGCCGGCAAAGTGCACAACCGCACTGATTTTATATTGACTGAATACTGCCGTAAGCGCGGCCTGATCGCGGATATCACCATTGATACTGAGTAGTGATTTACCCGCCAGTTGTTCGACACGTTTTAGCGACTCTGCCGAGCTGTTACTAAAATTATCAAAGCTAATCACGTTATAACCAGCGCGCAGCAAACACAACGCGGTGTGGCTACCGATATAACCGGCACCGCCGGTTAGCAAAATATAAGAGCTCATAGGCAATCCTTTGGCTAAAAAACAAAACAGTTAAGGCAGGACTTTTTTATAGGGTTTAACAGTCGCCTTAACATAAACGCCTGCTGCCCAATACGGGTCAGCCGCCGCCCAGGCTTCTGCTTCTGCTAACGATGGGAATTCAGCCACCACCAGCGAGCCGGTAAAGCCGGCTGTGCCCGGATTGTCTGAATCAACGGCGGGCAGCGGGCCTGCCATTAGCAGCCGACCTTCCGTTTTTAATTGCTCCAGGCGGGCTAAATGCGCCGGCCGGGCTTGTAACCGTTTTTCCAGACTATTGGCCGCATCTTCGGCATAAATCATATAGAACATGTTAAAACTCGCTACGCTAGAAATTCTGGCTGCACCTTAGCAGATTTGTGCTTTAAAACCAATTCAGGCCGGCAGGTCGGGCTAGGATTTCCCGGCACAGGCTGTTAGCATGAAGGCGCTTTTTCTAACAATAACTAAAAAAATCCATTCAGGGAGTCCACCCACGCATGAAACGTGAACAATTCAGTTCCAGCCTTGGCTTTATTCTGGCCGCGGCCGGCTCCGCCGTTGGTATCGGTAATCTGGTCGCTTTTCCAGTGATGGCCAGTAAAAATGGCGGTGCCGCCTTCCTTATCATGTACGCGATTTTCGTGTTCTTTATTTGTTTACCCGTGATGCTGGCCGAAATGAGCCTGGGGCGTCACACCCGGCAAAACCCACTTGGTGCTTACACCCAAATTGGTCAAAACCGTGCCTGGCGCACTGTGGGTTGGTTGTCGGTAATTACCCCTTTTATGATTGGGGTATTTTATCTGGTGATCACGGTGTGGATTGCCGGTTATCTTGGTAAAGCAGTGTTAGGCCAGCTCGACCAACTGGCTGATCCTGAAGGTTTTAATGTCTTTATTAACAGCAATGAACTCTTTGTGTATATGGCGCTGGTGGTCGGCTTAACCTTCTTAATTCTGCAGGGTGGTGTCAAAAAGGGTATCGAAAAGGCGACTACGGTATTAATGCCGACACTGTTTATCATGCTAATTGCACTGGTAATTTACGTGCTGACACTAGATAACGCTATGTTAGGCGTCAAGTTTTTCCTAATCCCGGATTTTACTAAGCTTACCGGTGAAGTCCTAAATGGTGCCTTGGCGCAGGCATTCTTCTCGTTATCACTGGCAATGGGTATCCTGATCACCTATGGCTCTTATATCCAAAAGCATGACAATATCGTCTCAGCCGGTAAAACCGTGGCAGGTTTATCGTTGTTAGTTGCCGCTTGTTCCGGCCTGCTGATCCTGCCTGCAGTATTTTCGTTTAATCCTGACATTCAAATCGCCGAGTTATCCGAGTCCAGTATCGGCATGATTTTTATGTTTTTGCCAAAAATTTTCCTGGCTTTACAGGCGGATATTGGTTATTTCGGTGCTTCTTTTGTCGCCGCATTCTTTTTCTTACTGGTGTTTTTTGCTGCCATGACCTCACTGGTATCCATTATCGAAGTACCGGTGGCCAGTGTGATGGACGGTAAAGGCTTAAGCCGCCGCAAGGCGCTTTACACCTTAGGTGCGGTAATGGTGGCATTGGCGGTAGTATCTGCTTTGTCGTTCGGCCGCATAGATTGGCTAAGCAATATCCTGAGCTATGGTGGCAACACCAAATCTTTCTTCGATCTGGTTTACGATATGTTCTACGAGACCATTCTGCCGTTAAACGGTTTCCTGCTGTGTTTGTTTGTGGTTTACCGCTGGAAGGCGCATAACCTGGATAAAGAAATCGCCGATGGCAACCCGGGCTTTGCCGGTTCAGTGCTGCAAAAATACGTTAACTTCTCATTGGGTACTTTTATCCCACTGATCCTGTTAATTATTTTTGTAAACACCGTCTCAACCATCTATTTCGGTAAAAACTTACTGTTCTAACTGGTCCAACCGCACTCCGGTGCCGGTATGACCTCTGAGGTCTGGCCGGTACCGCAGTGCTGTGGATAAATAGAGAGTGCAGTGGATAACTCAGGCTTGGGTAGCGATAAGGCTTGTTCTGCGACTACCGAGGGTGTCGGGGATTTTCCCGAGCTGGCAAGCGGCCTGGCTAACCTGAATGCCTTGCGCCTGACAGCGCTCGGTGAGCAAGGGTAAAAACTTCTCGGCCTGGCGCAGCGCTGCGGGTTGATCGGTATAAAATTGTAATTGCAGATCCTGCCCGGCCAGTTTAGCGACGGCCAACAGCTGGCCATCCTGGCCCAAATCAAACTTCATCGTCAGTTGCCAAAGTTTTTGTTTCTCCGCGCCTGGCTTTTTCTCTGCTTCACGTTGCTCGAGTAAAATTTCACTAAACCGGCTTTCTTGTTGCTGCTGCAGCGCAAGCGGAATAAACCACTGCTGGTTTAGCTGCGGCAAATCAGCATTTTGCAGCTGCGATAACTGCAGCAAACTACTGTGGCTGCCCAGTGCCCGCAGCAATTGGCTGGCTTGCTGGTTATCTAACTGGCCAATTTGCTGCGCCAGCTGCTGGATTTTGCCGCCGGCTTTGCTGTTGTCGCTTAACGGTTGACGTAATAAATGTCCTAACAATAATTGAATCGCTACGGCCAGCGTGCCGGCGCCAGTGCTCAGATTAGGCTGAGCCTGCAGTGGCTGAAATTGCAACACGGCTTGCAGCTGTTGCTGGATTTCCGACACACTAAGTACCTGATTACCGGCCGGTTGAGTTTGCCTGACTTGCTGCAGTAACGCCACGACAGCCGCAGGCATTTCCGGCAAGGCCGCCAGTCGGGCCGGACTGCTGCTAAGTAGCGGCAGTAACTGACGCCAGCCCTGCTCAGCCACGTGGTTTATGGCTTTATCTGCGCCAGATGTCGCTGTTGCCACGCCCTGGTTGCTCTGCCAGGGTAGCGGTTTCAGAAAATCTTTATTATTAAGCTGTAGTACTTGTTCTGCGGCTACCGGCTGCACTGATAAAAGTATGCCCTTTGGCTCCAATGTGCTACCGGCAGCTGTGCTTGTGGTAGAAGTAGGCTGCAGCTGTAAGTTGACCGGTTGAGTATTGCTGCTGAGCGTTGCAGGAAGTTTGAACGGCTCACCGGCCAGTTGCGCCGGCACCTCCCCCCGGCTTAATTGTTGCTGCAGCATCGACAGTTGTTTTGGCTCCTGCAACAATCGGGCTTGGGTTGCAGTAAGTGGTATCTCCGTTGCTATCCCGGTCAGAACTTTAACCTGTATCGTCAAGCGCTCAGCATTAAGCTGCTGAAAATTCAACAATAGTGGCAAACCGGGCGGCAGCGGCGGCACTTGCTGCAGCGGCAAGCGCAATACACCTTGCGGCGTTTGCACAACTAACTCGGCAGCTTGGTTAGCCTTAACTTGTAACCGCGCGTAATAGTCTACCCCCGGTTGCAAACGGACATTATTCTGTTCGATATTAGCGCCAGAGAGTTGTAAGACTTTGTCTAAATTCAGCGTTTTCATGCTATTACCGTTAGCCTCGGCTGTTTGAGATTGTTTCATCAACGGCAGCCTGGTGGCAAGCAAACTCTGAATGACGGCAGGCTCTTTTAATGATGACAGCGGAATACTTTGTGTTGCCCGCGGTGTAGCGGTTTGAACCGATAAGGTTCCATGACTGCCTAACTGCAGAGTTATCGGGGCGTTCGTCGTCAGAAAGCGCTGTATCTCTGGTGTCAATATCGGCTTACCATCAAGCAGTGGGCTTTCACCACGGTTAAGTTGCTGCGCAAGTTGCGTTAATTGCTGCGGCTGCAACAAGATAGTGCGCTGTGGCGCCGTCAACGGCAGCGTGATGGCGGCGCCAGTCTGGCTGACGAGGATGCGGATCCCCTGGCCTGGCTCAAATGTCAGTGTCGCTGTTAAAGCTTTGCCGAGGGGCAACTCAGGTAATTGCAGTAATGATAAACGAAGCTCAGTAGTCCCAGACCGCAGCACTAATAGTGCTGTGCCATCCTGTACCTCAAGTTGTGCCGGGTACGGCGTATTTAACACTAAAGCTGTGCCACTCTGAGTTGGCAGGGCTTGACCAGCTCTTAGCAGTGGGAGTAAAGGGTCCATTAACTGAGCTGCCCGTTGCACGCCCGCCTGGGCCTTTGACAGGCAGCGGGAGAAGAATCTGACTGGTCAGACCGGTACCGGAGAATAATATGAACGCCTCCACTAAAGCGTCAGGGGCGGTTATCTGAAAGGATGGATACCCCTGGTCACGGCATCGTGTGCCAAAATGGTCGTTATTAACGACAGACAACAGGGGTATCCGAGATGAAGCTTAATGTATTTGGTGTTGATATTGCAAAAGATGTTTTCCAAATTCACTGGGTCGACAAAGCTGGTAAGGCGCGCTCAGAGAAAGTGAAACGACAACATTTTCTGGAATGGTTCAGCAATAAAGCCCCCTCGTTAATCGCGATGGAAGCCTGCAGTGGTGCGCATCACTGGGGTCGTTGTTTTCAGCAAATGGGGCATCAGGTACGGTTAATTGCTGCACATAAAGTCAAACCCTTTGTTATTGGCAATAAGAATGACATGGTCGATGCTCAAGCGATTTGGACCGCAGTACAGCAACCCCAGATGCGCTTTGTGGCAGTAAAAAGTATTGAGCAGCAAGCCGCACTAGCGGCACACCGGATGCGCGAGTATCTGATAAAAACCCGCACCGGCAGCATCAATGCAGTAAGAGGCTTTTTGGCTGAGTTTGGACTGGTCATAGCGAAAGGCAGAGCGGCTTTTAAACGTGAGATAGCCGGCTGCCTGGAGACGTTATCACAAAGTGTCCCTAAGGAATTTGGTACCGTTTACTCGACTACGTTAGTAATAGTTGAACTTTGATAAAGCGTGCTCCCCAGACCCCATCACCACCAGATCCGGCGCCGGCTCGAGCTGGCTTGGCTCGTAGCCCTGGGTCAGCTCGATGCCCTGGGCTTCGAGCTGGGTGCTCATCGGTGGATAGACGTTGGCGTCGGATCCTGTGACGCGATGCCCGAGTTCCTTGGCCAGCACCGCGAGCGACCCCATGAAGGTGCCGCAGATGCCGAGAATATGGATATGCATGGATGCCCTCAAAACCGGTGAGACCCACTGAAAACTGCGGCGCAGGTTAGCACAGCAGGCCATCCCAGCCGACCAGGCGCCGTTAGTCGGGCGCAGGGCCGAAACGCGACTGATCGCTCACTTTCTTGATCCAGATCAATTCGCCCCCCCGGTCCAGATGCGATGCTGCAAGTACCACTTTCAGACAATCACAAGGGAATTCTCCATGAGCAGCACCTTCTTCATCCCCGCAGTGAACATGATGGGCGCCGGTAGCCTCGATGAGGCGATGGTCGCTATCGCCAACTACGGCTTTCGCAAAGCGCTGATCGTCACCGACGTTGGACTGGCACGCGCTGGCGTCGCCGAAAAGGTTGTCGCGCTGCTGGCCACCCAGGACATCCAATCGGTCGTATTCGATGGCGCCCAACCCAACCCAACCGTTGGCAACGTTGAAAAGGGCCTGGCACAGCTACGCGACAGCGCTTGCGATTTCATCATCTCCCTCGGCGGTGGCTCGTCCCATGACTGCGCCAAGGGCATCGCCCTATGCGCGACCAATGGCGGACAGATTGCCGACTACGAGGGCGTGGACCGCTCCGCCAAGCCACAAATGCCACTGGTAGCGATCAATACCACCGCCGGCACCGCCAGCGAGATGACACGCTTTTGCATCATCACCGACGAAACCCGTCACGTGAAAATGGCCATCGTCGACCGCAACGTCACACCGCTGCTGTCGGTGAACGACCCGGCACTGATGGTCGCAATGCCCAAGGGACTGACCGCAGCCACCGGGATGGATGCGCTCACCCACGCGGTTGAGGCCTATGTCTCGACCGCCGCCACACCCATCACCGACGCCTGCGCACTCAAGGCCATCGAGCTGATCTCGACAAATCTGCGTACCGCCGTCGAGAACGGCAGCGACATGCCCGCCCGCGAAAACATGGCCTACGCGCAGTTCCTCGCTGGCATGGCGTTCAACAACGCCTCGCTGGGCTACGTGCACGCCATGGCTCACCAGCTCGGCGGCTTCTACGATCTGCCGCATGGTGTCTGCAACGCCGTACTGCTGCCTCACGTGGAGAGCTACAACGCCAGCGTCTGCCCCGAACGCCTGCGCGACGTTGCAACCGCGATGGGCGTGGAGACCCGCGGACTTGACGCCGCGCAGGGTGCCGAGGCCGCACTGGGGGCAATCCGCACCCTGTCGAAGGACATCGGCATTCCGGGCGGGCTGGCTGAGCTTGGCGCCAAGGCCGATGACATCCCAACCCTGGCTGCCAACGCCATGAACGATGCCTGCGGCCTGACCAACCCACGCCGCGCCACGCAAGAGGAAATCGAAGCGATCTTCCATAGCGCTCTCTGAGCCCCTGGCCACCGCGACAGTATTCAAGTCGTGATCTACGCTTTATGCAGCGAATCTCCATCCAAGAAAAAAACGGAGCCCCCATGATCTACGCCCCTCCCGGCACCGACGGTGCCCTCGTTACCCTCAAGGCCCGCTACGGCAACTTCATCAATGGCGAGTTCGTCGAACCCGTCAACGGGCAGTATTTCACCAACCTGTCTCCGGTTAACGGACAGCCGATTGCCGAGTTTCCGCGCTCCGACGCCGCCGACATCGAGAAGGCGCTGGACGCCGCCCATGCCGCTGCCGATGCCTGGGGCAAGACCAGCGTGCAGGCGCGCTCGCTGATCCTGTTGCAGATCGCCGACCGTATCGAGCAGAACCTGGAGATGCTCGCCGTCACTGAAACCTGGGACAACGGCAAAGCCGTGCGGGAAACGCTGAACGCCGATATCCCGCTGGCGGCTGACCACTTCCGTTACTTCGCCGGCTGCATCCGTGCCCAGGAGGGCACCGCAGCCGAGATCGACGAGCACACCGCGGCCTATCACTTCCATGAGCCGCTGGGCGTGGTCGGGCAGATCATCCCGTGGAACTTCCCGATCCTGATGGCCGCCTGGAAACTTGCCCCGGCACTGGCGGCAGGCAACTGCGTGGTGCTGAAACCGGCCGAGCAGACACCGCTGGGTATCACGGTACTGATGGAGGTGATCGGCGACCTGCTGCCACCGGGCGTGCTCAACGTGGTGCAAGGCTATGGTCGTGAAGCCGGCGAGGCTCTGGCCAGCAGCAAGCGCATCGCCAAGATCGCCTTCACCGGCTCCACACCGGTGGGCTCGCACATCATGAAGCGCGCCGCCGAGGCCATCATCCCGAGCACCGTCGAGCTGGGCGGCAAGAGCCCGAACATCTTCTTCGAAGACATCATGCAGGCCGAGCCGACCTTCATCGAGAAGGCCGCCGAAGGCCTGGTGCTGGGCTTCTTCAACCAGGGCGAGGTGTGCACCTGCCCGTCGCGCGCGCTGGTGCAGGAATCCATCTACGCCCCCTTCATGGAAGCGGTGATGAAGAAGGTCGCGCAGATCAAGCGCGGCGACCCGCTGGACACCGAGACCATGGTCGGCGCCCAGGTCAGCCAGCAGCAGTTCGACAAGATCATGTCCTACCTGGAGATCGCCAAGGGCGAAGGCGCGGAGGTGCTCATCGGCGGCGCAGCGGAGAAGCTCGAAGGCTCGCTCGCCTCGGGTTATTACATCCAGCCAACCCTGCTCAAGGGCCACAACAGGATGCGTGTGTTCCAGGAGGAAATCTTCGGTCCAGTGATCGGCGTCACCACCTTCAAGGATGAAGCCGAGGCGCTGGCAATCGCCAACGACACTGAGTTCGGCCTCGGCGCTGGGGTCTGGACCCGTGACATCAACCGCGCCTACCGCATGGGCCGGGCGATCAAGGCAGGTCGCGTCTGGACCAACTGCTACCACCTCTATCCGGCGCATGCCGCGTTCGGTGGCTACAAGAAGTCCGGCGTCGGTCGCGAAACCCACAAGATGATCCTCGACCACTACCAGCAGACCAAGAACCTGCTGGTCAGTTACGACATCAATCCGCTGGGCTTCTTCTGAGGGACGGCGCGGGCGGCCCCACCGCCCGCGCCTCGAACAAGACTGTTGCCGCTGACCGAAAACTGACCCAGTAGAGGCTGTTCTGCCGATCGAAAACTGACCCAGGTGTTCAACTGCTTCTGCTCAATTTTTAAGCAGGAGAACACAGGGTGATCAGTATGGAAATGATGGGCAAAATTCGCCGGATGTATTTCCGCGACAAGCTGTCGCTGCATGAGATAGCCAAGCGCACGGGGTTGGCGCGCAACACGATTCGCAAGTGGGTCAGAGCACCGGAGGCAAAGCAGCCGGTGTACCAACGCCGCGCGATCTTCAACAAGCTCAGTGATTTTCACGCCACGCTGGAGCAGGCGCTGAAAGCCGATTCGCTGCGTCCCAAGCAACAGCGGCGCAGTGCCAAGGCGCTGTTGGCGCACATCAAAGCCCAGGGGTACGACGGTGGCTATAGCCAGCTCACCGCGTTTGTCCGTGCCTGGCGTGGTGAGCAGGGCAAGGCGTTGCAGGCCTTTGTGCCGCTGACCTTTGCCCTGGGTGAGGCGTTTCAGTTTGACTGGAGCGAGGAAGGTTTGCTGATCGGCGGCATTTACCGGCGCATGCAGGTGGCGCACCTGAAGCTGTGTGCCAGCCGTGCGTTCTGGCTGGTGGCGTATCCGAGCCAGGGATACGAGATGTTGTTCGACGCCCATACACGCTCGTTCGGTGCCTTGGGCGGGGTGCCGCGCCGAGGCATTTACGACAACATGAAGACCGCCGTCGACCGGGTCAACAAGGGTAAAGGCCGCACGGTGAATGCGCGCTTTGCGGTGATGTGCGCGCACTACCTGTTCGATCCGGACTTCTGCAACGTCGCCGCTGGTTGGGAAAAGGGCATCGTTGAAAAGAACGTGCAAGACAGCCGCAGGCGCATCTGGCTAGACGCCCAGGACTGCCAGTTTTACTCCTTCGAGGAACTCAATGCCTGGCTGGGCCAGCGCTGCCGAGCGCTCTGGAGCGAGCTGGCGCACCCGCAACACAGCGGGCTCAGTGTGGCCGAGGTGCTGGAGTTGGAGCGGGCCGAACTGATGCCGATGCCCGCAGCCTTCGACGGTTACGTCGAGCGTCCTGCGCGGGTTTCCAGTACCTGCCTGGTCAGCGTCGGGCGCAACCGCTACTCAGTGCCCTGTGAGTACGCGGGCAAGTGAGTCAGCAGCCGTTTGTATCCGACCCGAATCGAGGTGGTGGCTGATGACGCGCTGATCACCAGCCATGCGCGTTTACTGGATCGCGACCAGGTCAGCTATGACTGGCAACACTACATCCCGCTGATCGAGCGTAAGCCGGGGGCGCTGCGCAATGGAGCGCCTTTTGCGGATCTGCCAGCACCGCTGCGTCAGCTCAAACACGGCCTGGGGCGCCATACCGGTGGCGACCGGATCATGGCGCAAGTCCTGGCTGCCGTACCAGTGGCTGGGCTCGATGCGGTGCTGGTAGCCGTTGAGCTGGTACTGGAGAGCGGCAGCCTGAGCGCCGAACACATCCTCAATGTGGTGGCGCGCCTGACCGCGAGCGAGCCACCGCCCAGCGTCGAAACCCACTTGTCGCTTAAGGAAGTCCCCGTCGCCAACACGGCGCGCTACGACCAGCTACGTGGCCGCGTCGAGGAGATCGGTCATGCGTGATCTAATGGCGGAACTCAAGGAACTGCGCCTGCACGGCATGGCCACTGCCTGGGCGGAGTTGACTGCGCAGGGTGAGTCGAACACAGCCTCGTCCAAGTGGCTGCTCGAACACCTGCTGCAAGAGGAGCATACAGATCGCGCCATGCGCTCGGTGAGCCACCAGATGAACATGGCCAAGCTGCCGATGCACCGCGATCTGGCCAGCTTCGACTTCAGCGCCTCCAGCGTCGACGCACGCCTGATCAACGAGCTGACCAACCTGAGCTTTACCGACACCGCGCAGAATGTGGTGCTGATCGGCGGGCCGGGCACAGGTAAAACCCACCTGGCCACCGCGCTGGCCGTGTCCGGCATCACCCGGCACGGCAAGCGCGTGCGCTTCTATTCCACGGTTGGCCTGGTCAATCTGCTGGAGCGCGAGAAGCACGATGGCAAAGCCGGGCGGATCGCCCAGGCACTGCTGCGCATGGATCTGGTCATCCTCGAAGAGCTGGGATATCTGCCCTTCAGCCAGGCCGGTGGCGCGCTGTTATTTCACCTGCTGTCCAAGCTGTACGAGCACACCAGCGTGGTGATCACCACCAACCTGAGCTTCGCCGAATGGTCGAGCGTGTTCGGCGACGCCAAGATGACCACCGCCTTGCTGGATCGGCTGACGCACCACTGCCACATCGTCGAAACTGGCAATGAGTCCTATCGCCTGCAACACAGCAGCTTGGCGGCCCAGGCGAAGATCAAATCACGGGAACGGAAGCCTAAGGATTTTCAGGGTGCGGAGGGCGACGAGCCGTTTTGACTTTGCCGAAAGGGTGGCCTGCTGCATGACTGGATGTGGCAGGTCTTCGACTACGGCATTGGGATATCGAAAGGGAGGATTCAAAAGTAGTCTCACTGGTAGACTTATCCACAGTTGCTGATGCTGAAATCAGCAATCCGTCCTGGGTCAAATTTCAATCGGCAGGGTGGGTCAATTTTCCATCAGCGCCAACACTGATTGCCTTATCTTCTGCTGAAGCCGGTGCAAGCGTTCGGCAACCTTGCGATCCTTATCGATCTCGGTGATCAGGATTCGGCCTAGGCGAATCACAACACGGACCCTATCGGCCGCTGAGAATAACTCCCGAAGCACTGGCGAGCGGAACTCCAGCAGGGGCACTACGACGCCATTGCGCTCACGGCGTGAGACGGTGAATGCTCTTTCTGCTTCCTTTCCACCACATGGGACCAGCTCAAGTCGCCTGGTTGATCGACACGCTCGGACTTCATACCGGGCGCCAACCATAACCCCTGCTCTCAGGAGCTTTTGCCCTTCAAGCCAAAGGCGAGCCACACCACGTGATTCGCCGATTTTCGATGTGATGAGTGAGGTGAAATTGGTCATGGTGCTCTCCAAAAAATGGAAAACACCCCCAATGGGATGTTTCCCATTGGGTGAGGTGTTAGAGGTTTGGTGTGCTGGGCTACTGGCTCGGAGAAGAACTCAAAATGTTGGTCATGAACCAAGCCAGTTCATCCAAAGCAGCCCTTCGGACAGGTCCAGAAATCGAGCCCGTGTGAACAGATACCATCATTGCTGGCTTCAGCATCTTCAGCCGCTATTTCCTCAGGAGTGATGTAACCGTACTCCCCGATGGTACTTTCTTCCGGTAGGACCTTCCTCCAGTGCCGGCGTCGTATTACGAGGAGATTGCGGCATCGTAATGTCGGGGTCTTGCCATCGACAGCTTGCGCATGTACAGTAGACGAAGGAACCGACCACACACGCGGGTCGGCTCCTTCGTGAGCGCGTTGCGCTCATCGGTTCCCGAGGGGAACCGCCGCCTACTTATCGGAGGTTGTCATGAAGCAGCAATATCGTCTATCGGAGGTTGTCATGAAGCAGCAATATCGTCGGCCGTCACTTGTCATGGTCTGCATCCTGGGTGTCGCGCTCGCTGGCGCGGCACTGGCTGATGATGACATGCACAAGAAGGATGCCATGCCAGGCGCCATGGGGCAGCAGCCCGCCAGCACCCCGGCGGCACCTCACGCTCCAGCGGCGCACCCTACCGATCCGAAGTCCCCTGCTTCTCAGAATGCGCCCGCAACGCCCGATGCCATGGCCACGCACATGGAGGAGATGGCAGCCATGATGCGCGAACGGGGGCAAGCCATTGAGGCCATGGGCCGACAGATGCAGGAAGGCAGCATGCAGATGCATCAGCAGGCCATGGCGATGAAGGCTGGCGATGCCTCCGCGCATAAGGACATGGACATGCCCGCCACGATGCAGCACATGCAGCAGATGAAGGAGGACATGGAGCACTGCGAGATGCAGATGCAGAAGGTCGACGCCACCATGCAGAAGATGGATTCGAGCATGGGCGGGGGCATGGCCAAGAAGAAGATGGGGCATATGTAGTGGAGGCCGCCGCGGTGCTGACGGAAGGCTTCGTGGGGTGGAAGCGAGTCGCCGCCCTGGCCACGCTGGCGATGCTGCTGGCTCATGGAGCGGCTGGCGCTCAGTCGGCTGCTGATCCACACGCAGCCCATACGCCAGACAAGACCGGCGGCACGACGGCTGCGCAGCCGGACGCTGCCGGCACGTCATCGGCCCGGGACAGCGGCTCGATGGCTGGTATGCCGATGGGCACCACGCCGCCGGCTGGCGCGCCGATGGGCGATGACGATCACGCCGCGCATCACCCGGACGCGACTGCCAGCATGCCGGCTTCGAGTGGTGCATCGATGGCCGGTTCCATGGGCGGCATGATGGGCGGTTCCATGGGCGGCATGATGGACGACATGATGCGCGGCTGCCGCGGAGACGAGTGCGGTCGGGATCCGCGCCTCAACAAGCTGCTGTATCCGCAGCTGATGGCGCTGCCGGATCTACCGCCGGAGCGGCGCGCGAGCGTTGAGCAGCTCGCCCACCACCGGATGCACGAAGGGATCCAGCTATTGGCGTCCCTGTCGTCGGAGGCGTCGCACGCGGTCCAGCGCAACGACTACGGCGGCCTGCAGGAAGCATCCGACCGCATGCGCGTGGCCTGGGGCGAATTCGACAGCGGCTTGTCGGCCTACCGCGCACTGGCCGAAGGACAGGCGCCGCGGGGGATCGCGCTGGCGTGGTTCCGGCGCGAGATGAACCTGACCGATCCCCTGACCACGGCCCCGGCGCACGGCGTCTTCGGCCTGTCGGGCTTCCACTACTTCACGATGGCGTTGCTGCTGGCCTTTGCGCTGCTGGCCGCCTGGATGTACGTGGCGCGAACCCGACGCACGAATGCGGTCCTCGCCACGTTGCGCACCGGGGCACCGGTGCCTCCGGCCCCCGCCGCTGCGCCTCGTTCCGGTGTGGCGCCGGCCCCCGCGGCGTCCGTGTCTCCGGGCGTGCCGGCCGAGGGCGAGCCGCAGGCACGCGCACCCGTGTCCACCATGGGCGGCTGGGTGGGCAAGCTGCGGGTCGCACGCGTCTTCCAGGAGACGCCCAAGGTCAAGACGTTTCGGCTGGCGCCAGTGGAGGGCGTGGGTGCGCTGCCGTTCGAGTTCGAGCCCGGCCAGTTCCTCACGCTTTCGGTGCATTCAGGCGGGAACCAGGTCAAGCGCTCGTATTCGATCTCTTCATCGCCATGCTGCCACGGCTGGTGCGACCTGACGGTCAAGCACGAAAGCGGCGGCATCGTCTCGGGTTACCTGCACGAGCAGGTGAAGGAAGGCGATCTCCTCGATGCGTCCGGCCCCTACGGCCGCTTCACCTTCCGCGGCGTCGAGTCCGACAGTGTCGTGTTCCTGGGCGGCGGCGTCGGCATCACGCCGCTGATGAGTTCCATCCGCTACCTGACCGACCAGAGCTGGAACGGCCGGATCGACCTGGTCTACGCCTGCAAGGACCTGGAAAGCGTGATCTTCCGCGACGAGCTGAACCAACTCGCCCGCCGGCATCCGAACCTGCATGTGTCCATCGTGCTGAGCGACGAGTCATCGGCGGCATGGACCGGCCCGCGTGGGTTCATCACCGCCGAACTGCTGGGGCAGATTCCGCAGATCCGTTCGCGCCGCATCCACTTGTGCGGTCCGTCGGTGATGATGGACGCGGTCCGCAACGAACTGGGCAAGCTGGGCATCGATCCGGCGTCGATACACTCCGAGCTGTTCCTGAGCCCGCCCAAGCCGGCGACGCCCGAACCGGGCCAAGCCGGCGACACCGCTGCGGCCGTGACATGCAGCTTCGAGCGATCCGGGAAAAGGGCGCCGCTGATCGCCGGCCAGACCGTCCTCGAGGCCGCCGAAGAAGTCGGTGTCCCGATCGAGTACGCGTGCCGGCAGGGCTACTGCGGCATCTGCAAGGTGAAACTGCTCTCGGGCGAGGTCACCATGGCGGTGGACGACGGCCTGACCCCGCTCGACCGCTCGTCGGGGATGATCCTGGCCTGCCAGGCGAAAGCGTCGGCCGACATCTCGGTGGATGCGTAGATGCGCAACCAGAATCGCATCATCGCGACGATCATCTTCTCGATGCTGGTGGTCCTGTGGCTGGGTTTCCTGGTGCACCGCTCTTCCTTCTTCGCCGGAAGCCTCCTGGGTGGCGTGTTCGGCGTCGTGGGCGCCGCGTTCATGCTCGTGCCGCTCGTCTATACCGTGGTCAAGCGCAGCGCCACGCTGCGCCGCGCATTCACCAGGAAGCACAGCTTCGCCACATTGCTGCAGGCGCACGTCTATTTCGGCCTGATCGGCGCCCTGCTGGCCATCATCCATAGCGGGCACAAGTTCCAGAGCGTGCTCGGGATCGCGCTGACGGCGTCGATGCTGCTGAGCGTGCTCACCGGGTTCATCGGCCAGCATTACCTGCGCTACGTCGCGGAGAACATCCGCGAGAAGAAGGCGCAGCTCGACGGCCTGTGGCGCCTCCTGGATGGGCAGTACTGGGCCTACGCGCAAGGACCAACAGCGGGCGTTGCCGGTACGCCCAAGGCCAGCGCCGAACTGCTGCCACTGGCATCCGCCGCAGCCGATCTGCAGTACTCGATCCAGTTCCAGGAGCGGGTGCGCAGGCTGTTCAACGCCTGGCTGTCGGCACACATCGCGTTCTCAATCATCTTCTATCTTCTGCTGGCGTTGCATATCTGGGCTGGCATCTACTTCGGGTTACGGTGGTTCAAATGAGTCGAAAGGGAAAGATCCTCGCCGCGCTGCTCGCGGTCCTGGCGCCGGTGTCGGCAGTCGCACTGTGGACATACCTTCCGCAAATGCAGCGCGCCGCGACGTGGCAGAACATGGCCTCTCCGGGCCCCCTGTCCAGCGCACATGCGTTTCTCAAAGAGGACTGTGCGGCGTGCCACACGCCGGTGAAGGGCGTGGAGGACGCGACTTGCGTGGCCTGCCATGCAAACGAGACCGTCCTGGTCCAGCGACAACCGACGGCATTCCATGCCGACATCGCCGGCTCGAACAACTGCGTGGCCTGCCACAAGGAACACGACGCCGGCCGCAGTCTGCGTGGTATGGACCATGCGGCTTTGACAGACATCATCGTGCGATGGCTCGATCGGGCCCCGGAGGGTCATGAGGGGGCGGTGCTGCTCGCGCACCTCAAGGCACACCGGCCCGAGGCGCTGCCGGGCAACCTCTCGCTTGCCAACGGCATGACTTACAAGGAGACGCTGCTGGACTGTGCGAGCTGCCACAAGACCACCGACCCGCACGTCCAGGTCTTCGGAAACGACTGCGCGACATGCCACGGCACGACCACATGGTCGATTGCCGAGTACCGGCATCCACCGCCGAGTTCCACCGAGTGCGGCCAGTGCCACCTCGCGCCGCTCAGCCACTACAAGGAGCACTTCGGAATGATGTCCAAGCCGATAGCGGGTGTCAGGAATGCGGAACCTGAGCAGTGCAATCTCTGCCACCAGACCACTTCATGGAACGACATCCGGGGTGTGGGGATCTATGATCACCATTGACGGGATATGCCGATGAGCGCTGATTTGCTACATGTGGCGATCGGGATCGCGGTCGCGGGATTCGAGTTGTTCGGCGTCGGGGTCATCACCCTGGGCAGCGTGTTGGCTTGCGGCCGATTCGCCTTCATCCACAAGGGGGTCGAACTGACGGCGCGATATCGCTCCCTGCGACAGGAGCTCGGCGGCGCGATCTTACTGGGCCTGGAATTTCTCGTGGCCGCCGACATCATCCGAACCGTTACGATCGATCCCTCGCTGCAGGACGTCGCGATCCTTGCGCTGATCGTGCTGATCCGAACCTTTTTGAGCGTCGCACTTCAAATCGAGATCGAGAGAGGATGGTCGTGGCGGCGCAATCGACCCTCTCCGCCCGACCACCCGAGTACCTGCAACTGAGTGGTCGGGCCGGTCAGTTCAAGAACGGCTTCGTCCGACGACCGCACTGGCCGAGAACCTGCTCGCTTGACCCTGACGATCAACGAGGCCTGAACGAGGCCGCCAGGCGGTGCTTCACGGAGCGATCCAAACCGCCTGGTAGCCGGACTTGGTCAGTGTGGCCTGGGGTTTGTGGAGCAATGGAACCAAAAACCAACGTAAGCCCTACCACCTGCGCTCGGTGCCTTCTTCCCAGGCATCCGCTTCGATGAAGCAGTTGCGCATGTCGGCTTCCTGATCCCGAGTGCTCACTCGCGCATAACCGATTTTCATCAAAAGTACCGTTTACTCGACTACGTTAGTAATAGTTGAACTTTGATAAAGCGTGCTCCCCAAACCCCATCACCACCAGATCCGGCGCCGGCTCGAGCTGGGTGCTCATCGGTGGATAGACGTTGGCGTCGGATCCTGTGACGCGATGCCCGAGTTCCTTGGCCAGCACCGCGAGCGAACCCATGAAGGTGCCGCAGATGCCGAGAATGTGGATATGCATGGATGCCCTCAAAAGCGGTGAGACCCACTGAAAAACTGCGGCGCAGGTTAGCACAGCAGGTCCCGCCTGCCGACCAGGCGCCGTTAGTCGGACGCAGAGCCGAAGTGGGGGCGGATATTTGGGACCTGGCCCTGGAGTTGGCAAACAGCCGATTGGCGGCAGAGCGGGAAGCTCTGGACGCCAGCCGGGTCGAGCTGGAGGCGTCCCAGGCCGAGGCAACCGAGCTGGCCGACCGCTTGGCTGAGGAAGTGGAGGCACTGAAAACCCGCTGTGCCGATCTGGATGGCCGGGCCAGCCATGCCGAGCAAGAAGCGGGCGAGCTTCGCCAGCAGGTAGCAACTGCCCAGGAGCAGGCCAGAACCGCCGAGGCGCGAGCCGGTGAACTTCGCACCGAACTGGATCACGCTCACCAGGAAGCCGACCGGCTGCGCTCAGAGCGTGACAAGGCTCAGGAGCAGGCAACCCAACGGGCGGAGCAGATCGAGACACTACGCGCTGACTTGGCGACAGCCACGGCCACCGTTAAGCAGGTGGAGCAACAGGCGTCCGGGTTGCGCACAGAGCTGAACGAAGCCCATCACGATATAGAACGACTACGAGACGAACGCGACCAGGAGCGTGCTGCCCTGACTAAAGCCCAGGCTCAGGCCGACACTGCGACCCAGGAGGCTAAACAGGCGGCCAAGAGTCTCGCCCAGGCACAGAAAGACGCGGCCAAGGCTCGTGAGGAAGCGGCCCGGTTGGCTGGACAGATCGAGACGCACAAGGAGCAGACGGCGGCGCTGCTGGCTCGCATCAGTCCCGCAGAGGACGAGCCGAAACCGTCAAAGAAATAGCTGCCGGGTGTGGCGAAGGGGAGGGAAACCCTTGGAAAACAACACTGAATGTCAGGCCATGCCTGGCATTCGTGCGTTTCATTGACACTTGAAGGGCGGGCGCTTTAGCCGCTAAATCAGGTCGTCAGCGTTCGGGGAGGCGTTGAAGGAAAAACCGCTGGGCGAAGGTGCGGCGGTTTCCTTGGCCGTCTGCTTGGTTTTCGATTTCGGCTTGCCCTTGGCCTGGGGTGCGGGTTCAGCGGCAGCCGGTGGCGATGCCTGGCGAACTGGAGCCGGGGCGTTCTTGATATACCGCTTCACGTGCAGCGTGAACGTCTCATAGCGGGTCGCAATCCTCCCGGTTTCCTGCATGTACTCCCAGATAGTTTTCATCGAGTAACCGGCATCGAGGGCCGATTTCACATCTTCTTTCACCGCCAGAAACGCGATCACGTGCCGGTCTTGGCGGGGCTGTTTGGCGAGCATCAGCGCATCAGTGCCGTTCACAACGACACCGACAACCTGCATATCCATATCGCCGTCAACAAGATCCACCCGACGCGCAACACCATCCACGAACCCTACTACCCACACCAGACGCTGGCCGAGCTGTGCGAGGTCATGGAACGGGACTATGGGTTGCAGCAGGACAACCACATGCCGCGCCGACGCGGGGCCGAGGCGCGAGCCGCCGACATGGAACGTCACGCCGGTATTGAAAGCCTGATTGGCTGGATCAAGCGCGAGTGCCTGGACGAGATCAAGGCGGCGCAGTCCTGGGGCGAACTGCACCAGGTCATGCGGGATAACGGCCTGGAACTCCGGGCGCGGGGGAATGGGCTGGTTGTCGTGTCCGACGATGACGCCGCGGTTAAGGCGAGCACCCTGGGGCGGGACTTCTCCAAGCCGAAACTGGAGGCCCGTTTCGGCCCGTTCGAGCCTGACCAGGCACAACAGGCCAAGCCCCGCCGCCAGTACCGAAAAGACCCGGTACGGCTGCGCGTGAACACCACCGAGCTTTACGCCCGGTTCAAATCAGAACAGCAGAGCGCGGCGGCCAACAAGACGGCGGCCCTGGACAAAGCCAGGCGGCAAAAAGACCGCCGGATTGAGAACGCCAAGAAGAAGGGCAAAGCCCGGCGGGCGGCCATCAAGCTCACCAGCGGCAGGCTGACCAAGAAAGTGCTGTATGCGCAGGCCAGCAGCGCCCTGAAAGCCGATATTGACGCGATCCAGAAGCAGTACCGAGAGGAACGCCAGGCGATCCATGAAGCCCACGGGCGCCGCACCTGGGCCGACTGGCTCAAACGGGAAGCCCTGCAGGGCGATACCGAGGCCCTGGCCGCGTTGCGGGCCAGAGAGGCCGCCCAGGGCCTCAATGGCAACACCTTGAAGGGTGAGGGGCAGGCGAAGCCCGGCCATGCGCCGGTGATCGACAACATCACCAAGAAAGGAACCATCATTTACCGGGCCGGAGCCAGCGCCGTGCGCGACGATGGCGACCGGCTCCAGGTCTCCAGGGAATCCGACCAGGCAGGCATTCAGAACGCGCTACGGATGGCGATGGAACGCTACGGCGAACGCATCACCGTGAACGGTTCACCGGAGTTCAAAGCGCGAGTGATTAAGGCGGCAGTGGATGGGCAGTTACCTATCCGGTTTGCGGATGCCGGGCTGGAACGTCGCCGCCAGGCCCTGGCGAACGGCGAGAGCACCACCCAGGCCAAGCCCCGAAGCAAACGGCCAGGCGTGCCGCCTATCGGGCAGCCGCCCCCCGATACGCCGTAACCGGCTGCAATCGCTGTCACAGGCCGATGTGCTGCATCTAGAGGGACAGGCGGCCAAGACCCCGACACCACAGGGGCCAAGCGAGCAGGAGCGCCGCAAGGCCAAGTTGCGGGCCGAGATGGACGCCAAGAAGGCGAAGCGGCAGAAAAAAGGCCGGTCTCGGTAATGTTTGCCTTTTGCATTCACTATGCTATATTGAATGCAGGTAGGGCGCAGTTGTCACTACCGCATGCAATAGGAGGTTAACACTATGGGCATGATGACCATCAGGAGCATTCCTGACGAAGTACACAATGCACTGAAAGCGCGGGCCAAGCTGCATCACCGCAGCGCCGAGGCCGAGGTGCGGGCCATCCTGGAAGAGGTCACGCGGCCAGAAACTCGCCTCAAAATGGGTGACGCCCTGGCTGAGCTGGGCCGTAAGGTGGGGCTGACCAATGAAGACTTTGAAGTCTTCGAGCAGGTGCGCGACAAAACACCGGCTGAGCCTATGAGGTTTGAATGATCGTCCTGGATACCAACGTCGTTTCCGAGGCGATGAAACCCGAACCTGATCCAGCCGTGAGAGCCTGGCTTAACGAGCAGTCAGCCGAAACGCTGTACCTGTCCAGCGTGACGCTGGCCGAGCTGCTGTTTGGCATTGCATCGATGCCAAACGGTAGGCGCAAGGACATGCTGAGCGAGTCCCTGGACGGCCTTATGCAGTTGTTCAGGGAGCGAGTATTGCCCTTTGACACGGATGCGGCCCGCAAGTACGCCGACCTTGCTGTAATAGCCAGAACCGCCGGGCGTGGTTTTCCTGTGCCGGATGGCTACATTGCTGCCATTGCTGCATCACAGGGCTACCAGGTTGCATCCCGCGACATGGCCCCTTTGAGGCGGCCAATGTAGACGTAATTAACCCTTGGGAATCCTAACCGTTCCCCGGGACAATGACACCGATGTTTAACAAAAGTGGCCGCGCGTTTTAACGGTGTCGCGCTGGTCTGGACGCCGGGATAGTAAGTGACGAGCTATCCATAGTAGGTCCACATTCACCGCTGAATTATCAGCAGGAGTAGAGCCGCTGCCACCGGCAGCCATACAGGTTGGTGGGTGCAACTTAGTCATAACAAACTAAGAGCACTCAATCATGAGAAAAGTACGCTTTTTAGCGGCTAAATCTGCCGCGCTCGCCATTTCTATGGCGTTGACTACCCCTATGCCTGCCCAGGCGGGTATCCCTGTCGTTGATGGCACCAATCTGACGCAAAACATCATGTCTGCGATGGAAGCTGTTGCGCAGACGCTCAAGCAGATTCAGGAATACCAAACCCAACTCCAGCAGTATGAAAACCAACTGCAAAACACGATGGCCCCGGCGGCCCATATTTGGGACCAGGCGCAGCGGACCATCAACGATCTGAACCAGGCGACTAACACGCTCGCTTATTACCAAAACCAACTTGGTAGCCTTGATGCGTACCTGGGCAAGTTCCAGGACGTAGCTTACTACCGCAGTTCGCCATGTTTTTCAGCGGCGGGGTGCAGCGATGCCGAACGGGCCGCGATGGAAGAAAACCGCCGCCTGGCGTCCGAATCGCAGAAGACGGCCAACGATGCGCTGTTTAAAAACCTGGAGTTGCAACAAGCTAACCTGGAAGCCGATGCCCGACAGCTCAACCGTTTGCAGTCGGCGGCGCAGGGTGCAGACGGTCAATTGGCTGCCATTGATTACGCCAACCAGATCGCCAGCAATCAAACGCACCAACTCTTGCAAATACGTAGCCTTTTGGTGGCTCAACAGAGTGCCGAAGCGACACGCCTGGCATCTGAACTGGATGACAGTGCCAGAGGGGAAGCCCTGGAAAAGCAACTTCGCACTTGGGAATACCAACCCAGCTCAGCAGACCGCTACTAAGGAGGCCATCACATGAAAAAATCAATTTTCCCTATGCTGGCCGTTACTGCTGTTTTGTTAGCTGGGTGTGAGGAGACTCCGCCGGAACCCAATAAAGCCACCTGCACCGGGGATGCTTATCAACAAGCCCTTTCCGAGATCAGCAGTGAGGCGAAACGCCAGGCGTTTGCTGCCGAGTGCGAATCTTTCCACAAAGCTCAGCAGATGGGTGAATGGGAATTCAAACCCAGCTCCCCCGACAGATATTAAGGGGGGCATTATGAAACGATTTATCTTTGGTGGATTGGGTGTGATGGCTGCCGTCATGCTGTCCGATACAGCAATGGCTCAGGAGCTATCCAGTACTAACATCATGGACGATGTGCTGGACCGCTTTCACGCCGCTGCATCAACATGGGGGCCAGCCATTGAAGCCGCTGCCACCCGTCTGTTTTGGACGCTGGTTGTAATTTCGATGGTCTGGACGTTCGGCATGATGGCACTGCGTAAGGCCGACATTGGCGAGTTCTTTGCCGAGCTTGTCCGCTTCATCATGTTCACCGGCTTTTTCTGGTGGCTGCTTTCCAATGCCACCCATGGCATGAATATCGCTGGAACCATCATTGCTTCATTGCAGCAACTTGGAGCCGAAGCCGGGGGGCTTGGTAGTAGCACGTTTGGGCCATCGAGCATCCTGGATATGGGATTCGAGCTTTACGATAAGACTGTCAAGGCCACCTCAGAACTGAGCTGGCGACAGTTCCCTACCGCGTTAATGATGGAGCTGATGGCTCTGGCCGTGTTGGTGGTTCTGGCGCTTATTTCTATCAACCTACTGCTGTTATTGGCGGCCAGTTGGATACTGCTCTATGCCGGGGTGTTCTTCCTGGGCTTTGCCAGTTCTTCACCGTCTGGCGGCTCTAGTTCTGGCACTCCAGGTGGTGGCTTTGGCCGAGCCGCTTCCTTGGTGGCTGGTACGGCGGGTGAGCTGGCTAAAGGGGCTGGTTCCAAGATGGCCGGGAAGTTTCAGGACAAAGTAAACCAGACTGCCGGCGGGCGCTTGGCGTCCTCGATCCGTGAAAGCATGGAGCCGAAAGGCGATAACGATGCTGGGACGGATAGCTCTTCACCATCATTCGATAGCGATAGCTTGAGCGGTGGTAACGGCGGCGGCTGGGTAAACCAATCAGGCGGCTTTGATGCCCTGTCCAGCGAGAACCAGGACAAAGCCCGTCAATCACACGCTGAGTGGCAAGCACGCGACCCGGAAAAGCACACCTTCGACGTTGGGGATTACGTTTCGTACGCCCAGGAACGCCAGCAGGAGCGCAACGAAGAGGTTGCCAGCTTTGTGAACCGCGATCGGCAAGATACGTAAGGAGATACCACAGTGACACAACGTAATTTCATGGCTGCCCTGGACATGCTCGATGAAGCCCAGGAGGCCCCCACAGAGACGGCTTTTGTGCCGGTTGTCGAACCAATGATCGAGGGAGAGAAAGACGCTGAGGCGGAGATTACAGCCTTTGTAAACCGCCCGGACCCGACTGGCCGGGTGGAAGCCTCGAGCAGCTCACGCATTAGCAACGATGCAGCGGCTGGAACCGGTAAAACCCCGTTTTCAGAAGCTGCCGGGTTTTCCAGTACCGGGCTTTAAAAGCACACGGGCCGGTGATGGTGCACCGGCCCGCATTGCCACACACCACCTGTCAGAGAGGTGACACATGACAACCACACATAATATCGAAGTTCAGCAAGCAATTCATCAGGCAGCGACCAAGCTGGCCGCCCTGGAGTTCATCGACCAGGAAACCGCCCGGCAGGTTTCGCCCGTCGCGGAGGCGGTCGCCAATATGTTCACGATCCTGTACTACCAGGCCGAAACTGGCCGAGCGACGCCGGAAGACTTCCAGGAGGCGTTAGCCACCATCCAGCAGGCGATTCCGAGCTAACCACTGCGAACGACAGCAGAGGCGGCCACGGGCCGCCTTTTGTGTTTTCGGTAGGTAGGATATTCCGGCTACGCGGCAACATATTGCCGCTCAGTCATCCGAATAAGCGGGAGAACCCACCTTTGCTTTCATCTTAATGAGGTTAATTTTCTTATAAAATCATGGGTGTTAGTTCATATGGCTCACGCGGTTTAACTCTGGCGCAAGCCTTGCATGATAAATTTCAGCTATGCATGTACAAAGGAGGAAAGAGAATGAAAGTCGATGCAGGAGCTAGTTATTTGTACGCGAGTCAGCGTCCGCAACCTTCAAGCGCTGATGCTTCGGCCTCCACGTCGTTCTCGGCTGCCTTGACCGCTGCTCAAGCTGATGATGCACAAACAGATAACGGCACTAAGCAGGCTAATTTTACCAGCATGACCCGCCAGGAAATGCGCGATTGGGTTAATACCCAGATCCGCAATGCTGAAATGTCACTCGATGACAGCCGACCTTTTATGGCGATGACCATGAAAATGCCAGTGAGCAACGGACTTGGTGGTGAACTGGTGATGGAGGGCGATAATATGCGGTACGACTTCATGCAAAAGGCGCGTGATGGTATTCAGGGGGCGCTGTCGCGCAACGACGAAACGACCTTGAAGATGTTGGAGTCTGCTATATCGATCATGCAGGGCAATCAAGGTCAAGCCATCGGTGTTGATACCCGCGCTTAGAAAATGGAAAAGGCCGGTCGTTCTCCGGCCTTACAACTAAACCAGCAACTCACAGTATGCTGATCTGCACTGACATGGTGTTCCACGGTGAGTTTGTGGACGTGTTCTGGTACTTGAAAATTCCATTTTGATGGCCGTCAAGATTATATTCAACAAGCCATCCGACCACCGTTTGTCCAGCAGTGCAGGGCCATGTGTAATAACCGCCGGTGACGCAAACAGGCGTGGTTGCGTATTGAGCCGAACCAGGCAAGATACCGCCATTCATCCAGGCGATACGGTTTGATCCGTAGCCGATTTCCAGAACAGCAGCTCGCAGCTCGGCTCCGCCATGATCACATGTTGTTACTGTAAGGCCTGCGGTGGACTCCCACCCACAATCACTTGAGCCAACGGCATATACCCACATGTCAGTTAGTGGAGGAGCCGGTGCCCGTGCTACTGCGCCAGGTTCCACCTGAGAACTGCTTGTCACCTCGGCGGGTATTGGATTGTTTTGGCTGGTAAGTGCTGGGAACGATGAGATAGCTTGCTGACCGCGAGGAACTTCCTCTGCTTGGGCCGTAGCGCCTATTCCTGCAATTATTGCTGCTGATACTAGGGCTTGTTGATCTTTCGTGATGGATTATTAGACAGCATGATGGGCTGGTATAATTACTTTCGCCAAAAACTAACCATGACAACCCATCATGCCAAGAACAATGTTAACAGACGAGTACTGGTCAAAGCTAATCAGATTGATGCTTAAAACGGGCCGCGTATATGACAAGCCGGAACACAGAAATACTTTCGAAGGCATTTTGTATCGGATGCGGGTCGGTTGCCCTTGGCGCGATGTGCCAGAAGCTTTTGGAGA
>Ga0181595_10001131_pt1 | contig 29241 bp, 23 predicted proteins | sample 041ome_7_FD_145604 | JGI IMG/M metagenome (GOLD analysis project Ga0181595, IMG submission 145604) | Coastal salt marsh microbial communities from the Groves Creek Marsh, Skidaway Island, Georgia - 041401AS metaG (spades assembly) | ecosystem: Environmental > Aquatic > Marine > Intertidal zone...
TTGGACGATTCGCGAGACGACGAGGGACGCTTCTATTCGACGCACGTGCGCATCACTCGTTCCGCTTTCGGTGCCTTTGCGTGTCGCTCGTGTCCGTGACCGCACCTCGGTCGGCGCACGGCACGCGGGTGAAACGCTCGTCGTATGACCCGACGCCCGTCGACCGCCCGTCGTCGTCGTCGTCGTCGTCCTGTGCGGTAGCATACAACGTCGTTCTCAACCGTCGTCGTTCGGTGGAAAAGTGCGTCGACATTCGACATTCGACTGGTGTAGGGTACGCACTCGACGACGCGCGAAAAGGTAGGTGTGTTCGCGACGACGACGACGACGATGACGATGGTGACGATGGCGACGATGCATGCGCGGGCGACGTTTCCGTCGACCGCACCGCCGCGCCGCGCGATGACGACGACGACGAGGGCGTCGGCGTCGGCGTCGGCGTCGCCGTCGGTGGTGGTGGTGCGCGCTGCTGCTGACGTCCGCGGTCGTCGTCGTCCTCGCGCGGTGCTCGCGCGGCGTGCGGCGCCAGCTCTGGGTGTGTCATCGTCGGCGTCGGCGTTGGTGTCGGCGTCGGCGTCGGCGTCGGCGGCGCGCGGGGCGCACGCGAGACGCGGCGCGTCGGTCGTCGCCGGGGCGTCATCCGCGGAGGATGGTGGTTGGAACGTGCACGCGGCGCTCGACGCCGGGTTCGGGTCGATCGCGCTTCTCGGTGCCACCGCGCTGTCGCTAGTGCTCGCCAATAGCGCAGGGGTGTCTGGGCCGTATTTGTCCTTTTGGCACGCGCATGTTGGACCGGCGTCGTTGGCGTTGAACATGAGCATTCATCACTGGATTAACGAAGGGTTGATGGCGGTGTTTTTCTTCGCCGTGGGGTTGGAAATTAAGCGCGAATTCGTGCACGGCGCGCTCAAGTCGTTGCAACAGGCGGCGTTGCCGTGTATTGGAGCGCTCGGTGGTATGATTGTGCCCATGGCGGTGTATTTGGGGTGTAATAATCCGGCATGGAGCGCGGGGGCGGTGGCGGCGGGGTGGGCCGTGCCGATGGCGACGGATATCGCCTTTGCCATGGGGGTGTATAACTTTTTTAAGAATAAGATGCCCGCGGGCGTGGCGGCGTTTTTGCTTACTCTGGCGACGGTGGATGATTTGGGTGCGATTGCGGTGATTGCCGTGTGCTTTGCGAAGAGTTTGGCGATGAATTACATTGCCGGCGCGGCGTTGACGTGCGCTGCGCTCTTCGTGGCGTGCAAAAAGAATGTCACCAACATGGCGGTGTATGGCGCGCTCGGTGTGGCGCTCTGGTACTGCTTGTTACAAGGTGGTGTTAACGCCGACGTTGCTGGCGTGATTGCGGCGTTTGCCGTGCCGGCAAATGCGCCCGCTCCCGCGGGGAGTACGGCGGAACCCGAACACGCCGGCGGCGAGCCGACGTTGCTCGATCACTTGGTACACAAGTTTGCGCCGTTATCGGCGTTGTTTATCATGCCCATGTTTGCTTTGGCCAACACCGCGGTGCCGCTCGATGCGAGCATGGTGTCCGGGGTGTTTACCGAACCCGTCGGCCGCGGCATCATGCTCGGCTTGCTTCTCGGTAAGCCCGTCGGTATCGCCGGCTTGTCCTGGATTGCGTGCAAGATGAACCTCGGTAAATTACCCACGGGTATGACCACCGATCACCTCCTCACCGTCGGCGTGCTCGGCGGTATCGGGTTCACCATGTGCTTGTTCTTGGTTGAATGCTGCTTCGCCTCCAACCCGGCGGCGGCCAACGTCGGCAAGCTTTCGGTGTTATTGTCTTCCACGCTCGCGGCGACGCTCGGCGCGGCGATGATGGCGCGCATGCCCGATCCTAAAGCCAAATTGGCTTAAAACCCACGTCATCGAGACCAATAACAACACATATATTACGTACTTAATTTTTTTTTTGGGTTTTTTTTGCAACACACGAGTGAATAATGAATACGCACCGCGACGGCGGTACATACACGCTAGCGCCGTCGCGCGTGGATGTAATGAACACACCATCATACTAAATACTAAAATTCAATAACGACTGGCGTTCCCATGACACGACGATGACCGCACATCTCCACCACGAGTGGTGGACGTTAACGCGACAACGTGCGACGCGAACCGTCGCGCGAGTGCAAAGGCGCCATCCGAAGGAAACACGGCGAACGGGTCGAGCGCGTCGATTTCGGCTACGCCGCGCATGGACTCTGGATACATCACCCAAAACAACGCGCCTCGAATGTACCCATCATCATTTGCAATTGAACGCGCGACTTGTGAAAATACGCCGCGGTAGTAGTCTTCGACGTCGTCTTCGTCGCGTCGAATGCGACGCGCGTTCGTCACGCGGCTGAATATTGATGGCGGCACCGCCGACTGCGCTCTATTTGTTTGTACCACGCGCCGCACGCCCCCAGGCGCGCTACCAAATTCTTCAATCACGAGTGGCTTGCCTAATATTCGCGCATCGGCCTCATGCGCGGATATCCATCGTCGCGTGAATAGTTCGGCGTCAAAGCGCACCGCCGGAGCGTACACGGCCCAATTATCTTTCCAAATGTGCGCCGTGGTGAAATGAATGTTACGACTGGCATGGTTGCGCACGAAGTCTTGCCCAGTAGTGCTCGCCCAGGGCGCGGGATTGACACCATCGGCACCGAGTTCTGAAGGTGTGTCCCGCGCGTAGAATCCTTCTTCGCCGATGGTGAGCATGTGATGACCTGCATCTACGTCGCGGAAGAAGACGCTCATGTCGTCAATCCACGCCTGTAGCGCGTCGCCACATCCTCGACAGCGTGGTTCGTTCATCAAGTTAAACGCCGCAATCGTCGGATCATCCTTGTACGCGCGACCGGTAAACGTGTTGACCCGCGATAGAATCGTCGTCACGTGCGCTCGGTACATTGCTCGACATCGAGGCGACTCAAAAAATTCTCTATCCGACGACACCGACGACGAATCGTCATCGTCAATGCCGTCGTCAATCATTTGCGATATCGACGACAACGACGACACCCCACATGTTTTTAAAAAATGTAGCACCCCACCGTGCGCTTGCCAATAATCAGCCAACGCCAACACCGCGAACACGCCGCGCTCGGACGCTTCGCTAAGCACGAAATCCAGCCCGACAAGTAACTCCTCGTCGTACGTCCCCGACGCATCCCATAGCGGACGCGCGTGATTCACCGAGAACGCCCACGTGCGAATGATATTCATGTCTGCCTCGCGCGCGACATCGAGCAACGCGCGCACCGTTTTGCGTCCCGCGCCGCCGCTCCAATCTCGGCCAAACGAACCGTCTTTGATTTCAGCGCCCAATTCCATCAAAAGATACGCGTTAAACCCACGAAACACGAAATCACCATCATAATCCGTACTATTCAAACACGTATTCCCGCGCTCGAACCCGCGCCCGTCGCGACGAACGCGCACGAACGCCTCCGACGCCGCCTCGACGACGTTCGCGCCTCCGACGCCGCCGACATCCGCCGCCGCCGTCGCGTCGCGCAACCACACATTCGCGACGACGAGTACCAATATATCGCGCCAACCCCACCACCACCGACGACGACGACGACACCACGCGCGTCGACCACGCATCCACGCACCGCCCTCGCGCGCATCGCACCGCACACGCGCTGTCGTCGCGCGCGACGTCGATAGCCGCGACATGTGACATCCAAAAGCTCGCCTCAAATGATTCCACCACACCACACACCGCGCGCGCGCCTATCGCGTCCTTCGCGCGTGCGTGCGCGATGAATACGTACAATGAAACACTCCACAGTTCTCCACCGCGACGATGACGTCCTTGACGACGCTATGCGCGCGCGAATGATGTCACAGCGCCGCGCAGCAGTCTTTTGGCATGTGCTCTAAACCCTAAGCCGCAGTGTGCGACGCAACCATCACCCATGTCGTCGTCGGCGTCGTCGACGGCGTCAGCGTCGACGCGCTGGCGGCCGCCGCCGCCGTCGCCATGGCGGCGCCGCGCGCGCGGCGTCCGCGACCGCCGCGCGGGACCGGGACCGCCGGCGACGACGGCTGCACCGCGAGGCGGCGATGGGACAGATGTGACGTCGTCAGCATCAATGGTTCGCGACCCTTTTACGTCGTCGTCGTCGTCGTCGTCGCGTGACGCGCGACCGGTATCGTCGTCGTCATCCATGTCGTCATCCATGTCGTCGTCGTTGGATGTTGCGTCGGAGATTACGCGCATATGCGACGGGAGCGCGGCGCGCGAACGGGCGGCTCGCGAAGCGTCTTCGGCGTCTTCGTCGGCGTCTTCGTCGGCGTCTGTTCGGACGCTCGGACGCGTTGCGGCGACGTGGGTGAACGCAGAATTGAAGAACGTGGCGAGCGCACACGGTGGAGCGGCGAAAATCGTCGCGAGAGATGTGGCGTACGGCGTGTTTGAGGCGCTGACGAGAGGCGAGCGGTATCGAGGTTTCGCGCCCAACACGTACGTGTGTACGACTGTCGTCTCCGTCGTCGGTGCGGCGAAGGATGTAGATGGCGCGCGTGATGTCATTGGGTGGATGGAACGCAATAGCGAAGAGAATAAAGAGGTGGCGCCGACGACGTATACGTATACGTCGTATATACAGGCACTCGATAAGGTTGGTCGATGGGAAGACGCGTTTGAGGTGCTCGAGCGCATGCGGCGCCGAGGCGTGGCGAGAAGTGCGCACACGTATAGCGCGTTAGTGCGCGCTGGAGCGAATGGGGGAAAACTTGGCGCGCGCGCGGCAATAGAACTGATACCGAGCATGAAGAGTGATTTGATTGAGCCGGATTTAGCCATCGCTTCGGCGTTGATTTGCGCGTTTGGGGTGCTCGGAAGCGAGGAGAATGCGCGCGCTATGTTACGCGCCATCGAGTCAAGCGGACGAGGCGTGGATGCGAAATTATATACTGATTATATCACCGCCATGTGTCGGTGTGGAAATTACGACGAAGCCAAGGAGGTATTTGGGCGAGTTTCACCGCGCACCACGTTTACGTGTACGGCGGTGATGAAGGCATACGCTGAAGCGATGGAGTGGACGCTCGCCGAGGCGTTATTTGAAGAAATGTGCATCGATGGACCCAAGCCGAACGACCAGACGCACACGGCGATACTACACGCATACGAAAAGAGCCTCGAATGGGAACGCGCGGTGCGACTTCTCAACCAGTTGTCGAGCAGAGGTCAGGCAAAGGAGATTCATCACAACATCGTCTTGAGTGTGCTCGGCAAGTGCTCGCAGTGGCAGCGCGCGGAAATTTTATTCAAAGACATGCGCGAGTTGTACAACATTCGTCCATCGCGCGTGACGTATAGTACATTGATATCGGCGTACGGTCGGAGCGGCAAAACTGAGCTCGCGCGCAAGGTGTTTTTGCAAATGCTCGCCAAGCGCATCGAGCCGGATGATTACACGTTTGTTGGATTGATGCTCGGACCGGCGACCGCGGGGAATTTTCGTGAGTGCGCAAAGATTGCGAGCGAGATGAAAGACTACGGCGTGAAACCCACCGTACATACATACAATACGCTGATTCAAGCGGCGGACATCGCTGGAAATTACGACAAGGCTGTTGAACTCTACGACGAGCTCTTGCGCGAAGGCATCGAGCCAAACAACACCACGCGTGAACTCGTCGTCGCCGTGGCGAATCGCGGCGCGAGCTTTTACGACAGACAACAAAAAACCGCCGCCGTGGCGTCCTACGCCGCCGGTTTGGTCGGCGTCATGGGCATGGCGCTCGGTCGATGGTGAATCGGTGACTCACGCACGAACATACCCCCACGCACGCACGCACGCGCGCACGACGACGACGACGACGACGCGTGTATTTATGTAATTCTACACTGTAGAGATTTTAGAGATTTCATTCGCGCTTTACGCTTTGTGCTTTTACGCGTGTCGGTATTGCGTGTTTTGCTTTTTCAGTGTGGCTGTGTTTACAAAATTCCTCGTCGTTACTTCCCCAAACCAATGCTCTCCTGCACGCTCTTCACGCCTTCGGGATCGAAAAATTGCGTAAACGTCTTCGTGACAAACCCAAAATTCCTCGTCAGCGAATACTTCAACGCCGGAGGCAGCGGCGCCAAAAGATTCGCCGGGTTCAACACGCGCGCCGCCGCACCCAACACCGCCCCAGCCTTACGCTCGAAATCCGGCGGATAATCCAACCACGGATGCGACGGTCGTCGTCGTCGTTGCGCCTGCATCGCCGCCGCCGCCGAGGACGCCCCCGAAGACGACGCCGACGACGACCCATCCACGCGCAAGTCGGCGTTCGCGGCGTACCCAGCAAACTGCGATTTCGACTGCGGACGCGACGTCGAGCGCCCAATACCCACCGCCTGGGACGCGATGCGCTCCTGCGATGACCCTCCTTGTGCGGACATGTCTGCGCGCGACCTCGTTCGCGACGGCGACGTGGACGCGTCGACGAATGGCGCGCGGAAAGTGGATAACCCTATTGACATCATGTGAGGGCCGCATGCGCGCGCACACGCGCCGCCGACGCCCCGAGGCGATGCGCACGCGTCGGACGTAAATATTCACGCGCGTGCGACGCGTCATCGCGCGCGTCGCGGCGCCGTAGCGCGCGAACGGGCGCGAATTAGATGTCAGGGCAGACACGTCAGCGGGACACCAATTCGCCGTGCGAATCGCCATTTGTCGTCGCGCGATGGCGGTCGCGTCGACGTCGTGGACGGCCACGGCGACGACGGGCAGGATGGCATCAACACCGTCGTCATCGACGCCGTCGCCGGCCGCGCGAGGCGTCGGGCGAGGGTGGCAAAGGAGGCGGGAATGCGCCGAGGTCGGTTCTTGGCGCGCCATGCATTCGGTGACATATACGGCGCGTGCGACGCCGACGCGCGCGGCGAGGCGCGGTGGCGCGCGTCATGGGGTGCGACTGAAAGCTTTTGCATCGCCTGAGTCGTCGTCGTCGTCGTCGTGGTGGTCGCCGTGGTCGAACGCGGGTGGCGACGCGTCGTCGTTCGCGGAGGATGCGGTTGATGTCGTCGACGTCTTCGTTGATGATTTTAATGCGACTGGTGATGACGAGGAGTATGATGTCATCGCGAGACGCATGGAGACTAAGATGAATGATGCGTTCGCGGCGCTTGAGATGCGCACGCGTCGGGTGAGGGAGCGCAGGGAGTTGTCGTCGACGACGTCGGTTGCGCCGGCGGAACGGGCGTTGGATGAGTATGATTTAAAGCTTCGTCAAGCCATAGCGACGAAGAATGCGACAATTGCGCGTGCGGAAAATTTAGAGGAACAACTCAGGGTGGCGCTAGATGCCACGCGAGAGGCACACGCGGAGTTGCAACGTGAACGCGCGCGGAACCTCGAGGAGGAAATCGCTCGCGCGAACAAGGACATCCGCGCCGAGCTCGAGCGCGTGCGCCTTCGCGCAAAGGAGCTCGAACGCGCGCTTACCGAATCGCTCGATGCTAATGAAACCGCAATCGGTATCATTGCCGCCTTGCGCGATGAAATTGACGCGTCTCGCGCGCGCGAAACGACGCCGACGCCGACGACATCGGGCGCCTCCTTCGACGGTGCTGACATCGCTGACATCGACATCGACATCGCCACCGCACACGCCATCGAAGCGCACATCATTTGGCGCCGACGTGTCGCGCGCGGCGAACCGGGAGACGCCCGAGGCGATTGGGCGCGCGCGCAAGCCGTCGTCGACGATTTGACGCGGTCCTCGTCCTCGTCCTCGCCGCCCTTCACCGCCTCGAACGCCTCGAACGCCGCCCTTTCGCGCGCATTCCTTGAAAACGTCATCGAACTCATCGCCCTCGGTGACGTGAGCGCATTTGACCATAAAGCATGGTCCGTCGTCGCCCGCGCGCTCCGTCGTCCATGACGCAACACCTCACACACCAGATAGCACATTATATATTTATATAGCCATGTATTACACGTCAGTATTAGGGTTTAGAGTTTCACCCATTTTTATACCCACCTCACACAACCCATAAAATAATTACATGTATATATATGCACGTATTATACTAGGGTTTACAGCACATAGTTTTTACACGACTGACGACGCGATCGCTCGCTCGATCGCGTCACACGTCGACGCCCTTCGCCGCGGCTACGATGAGCGACATGGACGACGACGACGACTACGTGGACGACGACGTCAACGACGACCTCGCCCCCGACGCCTCTGGCTCGGACAACGACGACGACGACGACCGACGCGTCGTGATCGACAGCGACCACGGCGGCGCGAGCGGCGGTCGCGGGAGCTCTCGCGGCGGCGGTGGCGGCGCCGTGCCCCGCGAACAGCGCACGACGACGCCATACATGACCAAGTACGAACGCGCGCGGGTGCTGGGCACGCGAGCGTTACAGATCAGCATGAATGCGCCGGTGTTGGTGCAATTGGATGGGGAGACGGATCCGCTGGAGATTGCGGGGAAGGAGTTGCGCGAGCGACGCATTCCGTTTATAGTGCGACGATACATGCCTGATGGGTCGTATGAAGATTGGTCGATTGAGGAGTTGATTATTGCCGATGCGGATCAGCGACGGGTGTAGAGAAGGGAATGGAATGAAGATTGAGATTGTAGCGGGACAATGCGCGCGGGACATCGACGTGGGCGCGTATATGTTTTAGTAGACACAACAAACACGGATATTGGATATATACATACGTTTTTATTTGTACACATTATACGGGCTAGTGCGCGAGATCTGCGCGCGTGGCGAGCACGCGAGCGATGGAGGTGTTATCGAGCGCGTCGACGTCGAGCTGACGTTTTGAGCCGACTAGGTTAAGCCCGGCGTCGTCATTATTCATCAATGCCGCGCGAATTTCTTTCGCCAACGCGACGTCGCACGTGAGTAATGATATGGCTTCGTGTAATACTCGGGTTTTTGCGTAGCACACGCGCTGTCGAGTGACGTAGGGGGCGAAGATGTCGACAAACGCACGCGCGTCGCGACGCATTTGACGCGCTCCGCTCGGCGTAAACGTCGCGACTTCAATCACGCGTTTGACTATGGTTGATGCGGCTGTCGTGGCAATGCCGCGCCAACACGCATTGAATGCCGCATGGCCGAGCGCGGAGCGCGCGTCTTCGATGCGTTCACGCAACGGGCCGAGCGCGGCGAGGATGAATCCGCTCGGCGCGACGCGCGGCGTCTCGTCTTCGTTTTCGTCTGTGTCTTCATCTTCGTCACCTTTGCGAGCGTACACGCCCAAATGCGATTCACCGACGAACACGTCACCGATGATTTTATCAGTAAACTGTGCGCACGCCGCATCGGCGATTGCGTCGGTCCAACGCGAGACGAATTTCTCAAACTTTTCGGCGCGCGCTTCAAAGACGACGTCGCCGCCAAATTCCAAAACCGACGTTTCATCCGCCATGGCGCGACACATGTGCGCGACGAACGCACACGCGTTGATTACGCTCGCGATAACGTGCGTACCGTTCGACCCAGCGCGACAACTCCCGCTCGCGGCGACGAGCGAGCCTAAACCGCGCGTTCCGACGGCGCGACGTTCGCACGCGTCTAAGAAATCATCCAGCACCGGCGCCGCGACGCGCTTGATAAAATACAACCGCCAGTCCACGCGTGACAGCCCTTGTGCGCCATCAATGGCGTTTCTAATCTCACCCAATATAACTTCCGCGACGCTAGGAGCTTTAAATTCCACATCACCGTCGTCAATGAGCGCAGAAACACGTCTAGTCCAACGCTTTTCATCGCGCCACGCTGCGCTCGAGCGCTCGAGCGCGTGTTCGAACTCTATGCCCATCCAAGCCTCGGCGTGCGCTTGGTTATGTAATAACGCATCGAGCGTACGCGGGGTACCGCTCGTGGCGTAGGCGTTCTTCGATACAGCGTCGTCGAAACTCTTGCATTCATCCGCGACGTGCAACCACCACGGATCCTCGCTCGCGGCGCACGCGACGCAAATGTGCGTGCGTACAACTTCCGCCACCGCGTGCACGAGATGAGACAAATAATTCCTCGTCACGCGCACAGCGGATTTCGGACTATCGACGAACACGACGCGTTCGAGTTCGGCGCGCACGGCGGACGGCGTTTGCGTTGTTAATTCCTTGGCGCACGCGAATAAGCGTTCGGGTCTTCGCGGATCCTTCAATGTAGACGACGTTGTAGACAGTACGTTGCGCGGACCGTCGCTATCGACTCTCATTCGATCATTATCATCATCGTCCAACGCATCGTATTCGTCACCACCAAAAGTAGCGCGCAAGGCGGAGGATAACGATTCCGCAAACGCCGCCGCGCAATCGTCCCAAACGAAACTCTCATCCCCAGCAAACCCCGCGCGCGCTTCCGACGTCGCACTCAGCGCGTGAAACGCGCGCACAACTTTCATTTCCTCCATCGCTCGATCTGTATCGTCGCCGCCATCGACGCGTGTAAACGTCCAAGTAAAAGATTGTAACGCCGTCGGTCGTAAATCCGGCGGCCAACCGCTCGCGCTCAACATCTCTCCAACCATTCTCCATCCCGAATCTCGCGCATAATTGCACGTTCGCGCGCCTAAATCGCGCACCGCATCTATGAGCGCATTCACGACCCGCCGTTCGTCGCCATCGATCGCTGAATCGATCGACATGGCTCGAAACGTCGCCGACGCGCGCGCGCACTCGCTCGCCGCGCGTTCAATCTTCAACCAACTCGCATCGTCCTCCTCGATCTCGCTCACGCTCGATGCGCACGCGCACGCGCGCTCAAGCGCGCGCGAAATGTTCGCGAGCGCATTCGCGACGTCTGCCGCGCGCGCCAGCGTCGTTGCCGTCGTCAGAGACGTCGATGTGAGTCTCGAATCTGTCTCTCTCTCATCATCATCACCTTTCACGTAGTCGGTGCGCCGTAAACGCGCCCGCGCGAGACGCACGGCGTCGGCGTAGGCGCGTTTTGCATCCACCACCGCGTCGGCGGTCGCGTCCGACGCGGTGTGCGCGCGCATGAGTGGCGTGTGTCTCGCGACGCCCACACGTGTTTTAAACCGTCGACGTCGACGTCGGCGTCGGCGCGGAATCGAAGACATGTACAGAGCTACACTACAGTTATACGCTAGACTACACTACACATCGCGATAGATGCACGGTGGCTATTGAAAGAATAACACGTTGCCGAGTTCGCTCGAGAGCGCGCCGCACGAATTGACGATGATTTTGGTGGGAAATACGCGCAGGAGCTGCGCTTGCGTGGCGGTAATTTTGGCGAACCGCACGCGACCTGGATAAATATCGACTGGGTCTTCAAGCACAGGTGCGTTGACGAGAGATGGACGCATGACGTGAGCGATGCGTTCGTAGACGTCGCGGCCGCGAATTCGCCTCGAGTAGCCGGCGTAATCAACCAAAAACGAACGCTGGCCGACGCCCGCGTTCTTTCCATCATCCTCGTCGTCGTTGTCGCGAGTGACGCTATCGAGATCGTGTACGCCGCGCGCGGTCGTGTCACCCATGATGGAGCTTTGACCATTTACGACGCGCGCGCCGTCGTTCCATCGTCTCGCGAGCGTCCCGTACGGGAGCACCACGGCGTCGCGCGTGAAATCCACGGTACTTTCCCTCCTAAACGTCTCCAGCGCGCGCTCAAACGCGCGCCTGGGCTGCGAACCAAAGAATGTAATGCCGTGATAGTCGTTCCACACCCGACGGAAGAACGCAATCGCGCGATCATCGATTCGCATGAGCACCGCACCCATCTTCGCGGCGCCGACTTCGTCGCCAGTGAAAAACAACACGCGCGACGCGAAAACATCTTCACCGACCGCTCGCTCAACCCGACGCAACAGCTCATCCGGGGAGGCGCTAAAATCATCAATCACTACTTCCCCCGAGATGAACAACGCCCATTTCGTGCGCGAACCCGCACATAACGCGTGCTCCATCGCCGCGCTCGCGGAGTTCCACGTCGACGACCGACTCGCGTCGTGCGAAATTAATCGCACGCAAAACCTCACCCCATCGTGTGCGCGCACGTACTTCAACGTATGCCGCATCAAATCATCAATTATCCCCACGTGCACGTTCGATAATGACGTATATATGGCAAACGTGGCATCATTTGAAGACGCGCCGTAACACCGTCTGGCGTCGCCTCGCGCGGCGTCCCGCGACGATCCTTCTCGCCACGACAGGTTCGTCTCGCGCTTTCGCGCCTCACGCATGGTATTAATCGACGCAGCGTTATCGTATTCATCCACCGTGCGCATCGCGCGCGCAGGCTCGGTCCACGCGCGCGCATAGGCGCCGATAACGCGTCCGATGATGAGCGCCAGCGCAGTCGTCATCGTCGCCATCATCACGCATTTCCTCGACGTCACGTGCGCCAATCGACGCGGTGCGCCCGTGGCGCGCGGAGACGAGCTCTGGGTGCGCCACGATGGCGCGCGTGCGCCCCCGCGCGGGCTCACGCGCGGGCTCGATTTCATCAATGGCGCGCGTTGATGCTGAGGCGAGGCGACGAATGACGTCAAAGTGTGACATGCCGACGACGCGCGTGACCGTGGTCACTGTCATCGACGACGCAGATGAGGCCCGAACGCAACGTTGTGCGTCGGCGACGGTGCGATTGATCGAGCTCGTGCACGTGCGGGCGAATATCTCGCCGAGATATGTGCGCGTGTTGTGTGTGCCAGCGCGTGAGCTGACGGAAAGATTGCGCGATATTCGCGCCGCCATGGCGCTCAAGTCGAATGTGCCGTCACGGATAAACGTTACGCCGATGGATTTGACGTTTCCGTGCGTGTTTTTTAATGTCTATGCCATGGGTGGGGAGAAAGAGTTTGAAAAGTTGATTAAGATGGATGGACCGGCGGCGGTGTCGCGCGCAGCGTTGGCGACAAATGATGACGTGTTTGACGCCCACGATGGCGCGCTCGATGTGTTCAATCGCGCATTTGTCATTGGTGACGTGGTGGATGGCGAAGCGTACGTTCGCAGCGCGCGACGATCGATGATGGAACGAACGCCGAGTCGAACGACGCGTCGCGTCGACGGATGTCTGGTGCTCAACGATGATGTGGGTTCCACGAGCGGCGACGCGACGAAGGATTCGTACGCGCCAGAACAAGTTGTGAGCGAATTGCTCGAGCTCTTACGCAGCGCTGATGGCGAACATGAAGACGCATTAAAGGAGCTCAAAAGCAAGTGCGCGACGGTTTCAAGCCGATTCCGCTCGGCGCCGCCGCTCAGAACCATCGTGGATGAAAACATGCGTAAATCGTTCCTGGTCAATCTGTACAACGCAGCGGTGAAACATGCGATATTAATTCATGGCGCACCGACGAATTCGAGCATCGCACGCGCGAGGTTTTATCGTCACAATGGCTACGACGTTGGCGGCGAATTTTACTCGCTCGACGACATTGAGCACGGATTGCTCCGCGCCGATGCGCCGCATCCTTCGTCAGGCGCGTTATCTCGCGTCTTCTTCGGCCGCCGCCGCAATTATTTTACTCCAGGCGACGTGCGCGCGCGAGCGGCGATGGAGACACGCGATGCGAGGATTCATTTCGCGTTGAATTGCGGCGCCACGTCGTGTCCGCCGGTTCGGATGTATGACGCGGCAAAATTAAACCAACAACTTGACCTCGCCGCGCGAGCGTACATCAACGCCACGACGCGTGTAAGGGAAACCGAAAAACCTGGCCAATACGTCGTCGAGTTGTCAAAGTTGTTCAAATGGTACGCGAGTGATTTTACGGATGATGGACGCGGGAAAGCGCGAGACGTGTTACGCTTTGTCGCTCGATTTTTAACCGACGACGGCGCCACCGCGCACGCTTTAGATCAACCGACGTCGATTTGGCGCATCACGTACGCACCGTATGATTGGACCATGTCGCCGTAATCGAATGCGATGAAGGATTTGAAGATAAAAATCGAAAAGAATCCAAGACGTGGCGCTCCAACGTCGTCAGTGCGGGACGCGCGTCTTTCTTTGTGAGCGAAATGACTGCATCCGTATCGCGCTTGTCGACAGTCGTCGCCGTCAAGCGCGCGACACGCATATGCATGACGCGCACGCGCGCGGCGGCGGCGAATGACTTGGTGCTCGTCGACGAGTTTGACCGCGTGCTCGGCTACGACAACCGAAAGGATGTCGTTCGCGCGCGAGCTCGCGGCCGTGGCGTCTATGCGATCATCACCAGGCGTGCAAAATCGAGCTCTGGCGACGGGGATGACGTTGAAATCTTAGTGACGAAGCGCAGCGAGACGAAGGACGCGTACCCGGGACGTTATTGCGTGTGCACGAGCGGCGCGTGCGAGCGCGCCGAAGGCGGTGCGTACGACGCCACGATGCAAAGGGAGATTATTGAAGAGCTTGGTGAGACGTTTGCGGCGTCGTGCGCGATTGCGCCGATGTTATTTCGGTTTGCGTACGAGGATAAGGTGATGCGGATCTTTGGCGCGGCATATGAGGTGACGTGCTCGGGCGAGGCGACGCCGGCGTTTGCCGACGGCGAAGTCACTTGGGCCGAGTTTATGCCGCTACGACGCGCGCAAGAGATGCTTTTAGAAGCCGAAAACGACAGCGGTGGAATACAGTTTACCCCGATCGGCCGGTACGTGCTCGGGGCGTATTTAGCGTACAAGCTGCGTGGGGCTACGCCAGACGTGGACTGGAACACTCGTGCGTTCGGAGGCGATTAGCATACGCTTATGGACTTTCGTGATGTAAAAAAATGTACTACTACCTATAGTAATAAAAGTGATGCTGCTTAATCAGTTAGTTGTCGACGCCATCCGTGCGCGTGGCTTGGCCAACGACTTCCGACATTCTCTCATACCAGGGCGAACACGTCGTATTATCCATGACATCCTTAAACGTCTCAAACGTCTTCACCGCACGTAAAACCCCAAACATGGCTAAATCCGCATTGTTCGGCGCGTTACCACCACAAAATTTCTTTGCCCCCACGCCTTCGTTGATGAATTTATTCACTTCAAAGTATAAATCCGCGCGTTCGTCTTCGATGCCGTGTCGCTTCTTCAACACCCGGTGCGCGATGACGTACATCGATGCCGCGCCCACCCATCGCGCGCTCTCGCGCTCAAAAAATCCGAAATTCCCTCTCTGCGTAATATAATCGAATGACTTCACCGCCTCGGCCCAGGTGCGATAGATATTCGGCGTTAACACGTGCACGAATCGTTCGTCAACCCACGCCAGCCACTTACGCTCCTCCTCTACGTACGCCTTTGATTTCTTCCCCGACCACGACGTGCCGTTCGCATCGATCCTCGCCGTGAGTTCACGCATAATACTCGTCGAATCATTCAATTGCTCGTCGCCCACGAGCACGATGGGCACTTTAGAGTACCCATCCTTGGAAAACTTCAGCTCGCCCTTTGTCAGCGGGTTCACCTCCACCACGTCGTACGGCACGTCATGGTAATCCAAAAACGCCTTCACCTTGTTACAGAATGGACACACGTCATATTGGTACAGCGTAACTTTGGCACCACCGAGCGCGGCGTGCGCGGCGCTCGTAGGTTTCGGTTTCGAGTCAGCCGCCGCGACTTTCGCCTCGGCGAGCGCGACGGCGGAACACGCAAACCCACCCATCGCGATCGCCGCCATCGCCACCGCACCGCGCGAAAACGACGACGACGACGACGACGCATGCGCCTGCGCGTGCGACGCCATCGTCGGCGCTCGCGACGCCGCGCCGTCGCGTGCGAGCGCGGACATTGAAGATGATGGCGTTGTCACGCACTGTGACGTCGATGCGCGCGTTGCGTTCGCAAACGCGCGCGACGCCGCCGCGGGCGCCGCACCGTGCCGCATCGACGTTAACACTCGTCTCTGCATCGTGCCAAGCGCGCTGGGCGTCGAATGTGCGCGTGCGAAACCGTCGCCGCGCGTCGATGAATGCCGCAGTCTGCGCGTCTCTGCGACAAAACAATCGCGCCATGACCACCGCGTATTACGACGCCGCGCGCACGGCGCGCGTCACGAAAGAACTCCTCGTGACGATGGATCTCGAGCGCGTGAGCGAGCGCATGGTGCGCGACGCCGTGCGCGCGAAACTTCGTGCGAATGACGACGCGCTCGGTTATGAAGGTGATTCAAATCACGACGACTACGGCGCGCGCGCGACGCGCGATGTCGACCCGAACGTCATTAAACGCGCGATCGATGAGTTTCTCACACATGGCACGCCGGACGAGTCGTGGGTGGAGGTGGAGGAGCCGTGGCACGATGCGGCGGACGCGCGCGCGAATCCCATCAAACGCGAGCGAACGCCAGACGCGTTCGCGACGTCGCCGCCGCTCGTGAAGCGCATGAAGCGCGAGAGCGATCGGAAGGACTCGAGGGTGGCGGTGCCGTATGTGTCGTCGTCGGCGGTGGCGGCGAGCGCGGCGGTGGAAGGTGGAGATGCGGATAGGAATCGCGTATTGAACGCGACGCGCGCGCTCGGCGCCGACGGCGGTTCGGCCAAGGACATCGCAAAGTTTACCAAGCTCGATAAGAGCGGCGTGAATAAGATTTTGTACGCGTTGGCGTCGTCGGGGGTTGTGATGCAGGTTGGCGGTGATAGTGGAGCGCCCGTGTGGGTGGCGCGGGAGGAGATGGGGGCGCGCGCGACGAGTTCGGGAGCGACGACGATGCCGGCGATGCCGGCGATGTCGCAGTCGCATTCGCAGTCGTACGTGGAACACGCGGCGTCGGGCACGGTTCCGCCCGCTGCAGCGCGCGTGGTGCCGATGCCATCGTCGTCGCCATCGCGCACGGTGGCGAGTACGAGTGCTGGGACGACTGCTGAGGCTGTGGAGGGACAAGTCGCGGAATTGTCGACGACAAAGCGACTCGTCGTTCGCAAGTTTAAAAGCGCAACGCTCGTGGATATTCGAGAGTACTATCAGAAAACCAAAGGCGAAGGACCGTGGCTACCGGGTAAGAAGGGTATTTCTTTGAATGCGTCCCAGTGGCAGGCGCTGTCAAAGGCTATGGGGTCGATTCCAGACGCCATGGCTGAAGCCGAACGATCAAAGAACGAAGTCACGGTGTGCGACTTGGGCGGAAATAGAAAATGCACGGCGAGCGTGTACAAGGGTATGGTTTTACTGAACGTTCGAGAATACTATGAAAAGAACGGCGTGTTGTGTCCAGGGGCGAAAGGCGTAGCGTTGAGCAAGGATGCGGCGATGAAATTTCTCGAGAGCGTCGAACGCGTCAACGCCGCCGTCGAAGCGCTCGGGTAATTCACCTGCGCGTAAGAATGAAACAAACGAAACATGAAATGTACAAATGCTGATTGTGTACGTGCGTGCGTCTCAAAATCCTCGTCGCATCCAAACGGCGTAATCGTCGCCGCTCGTCGCGAGCGCAAACTCGTCTTCGCTTGGTAAGAGCTCCCGCGGCACGTCGTACCTCGGTCCGAGCTTCACGATCAATTTGTCGTCAACGTTCGCCATATACAACTCGCTCGATGCCTCTAAAATCGTCAACGTGCTTTCGCAGCAAATGCCGGCACGGCGACGGATGTCCAACAGCGTTTTAATTTCGCGCGGCAAATTGGCATTCCAACACGCCGCTTGAGACGCGTCGGCACACCACACGTGCGGGCCGAATACGCACGGAATTCCGGGGTGCAGCAACGCGTACGCGTACCCGCATCCGAGTCGGTCGGTCGGGAACGGCCAATGATTCTGTGGGTACCCCGTGTCGTGGTTATCGACAAACAGCACGGCGTTTTGTGGCGAGTACCCAGCCAATCCCGGCGGTCCGCCTCGACTGTCGCGCAAGCGCCAAAATTCGCGTCGTCGAATCGCCTCTTGCAAAATTCCCTTTGTTGGAAAATCAAACAGCGCCGCGGCGTCACCCGCCGCGGCGAGCCAATCGAGCAACACTCGGCGCGGGGCGTTTTGGTCGTAATCGAGCACGTCGTGTGTCCATTTCATGCCAACCCAGTTTTCGGCGCAACAAAATTTCTCAAATCCAACCGTTTTTTCCACGTACTCTCGGGCGTACTCGGGCGCGTATCCTTGTACAAAGTCAAACCGCCATCCGTCGAAACCGACGTCGTCGCGTAGCCACGTTAGCCATTCAATCAATGCGTCGCGGATTTCTGGATTGCTGTGGTCTAAATCGGGCGCCATGGCGATGGAATCGCCTGAATCGCTCGCACCGGTGCCTTCGAAACACGGGTCGTCTTCGGCGATGGCCCACGCGCCCCAGTTGATTTTTCTTCCGCTCGGCGTAACTTCGTCGGCGAAAGACTTGAAACGTCCATCCGTCGTGTATTCCGCGCATCGATGGTTGATGACGACATCCGCGACGGCGACGATGCCTTTGGATTTCAACGCCGCAATCAAAGTCTTGAGCGATGCTTTGTCACCGTACTCGCTGGCATCTAAATTGTACAGTTCGCTTGGCATGTATCCTTCCGGCGACACAGAAAGCGAAGGCGGAGGCAACCACGCGTGGGTGACGCCGTAACTGGCAAGCAGATCCACCCGGTCGAGCACGCGTTCGTAGTAATTTTTATCTGAACCGTGCGAGCGGCGCGTCGAGATCCAATCAAATGCCTGAAACAACACGACGTCGCTGTACCCGTGTTTGCAGTGTTGGCATTTTTGCGCTTTGATTTGAGACACGGCGTCCTGAAAATGTTCGTCGACGTCGGCGACAAAGCGTTCAATCAAATCTGACGGCTCAAATTGTTTCTCTGAACCGCGAGAGTGGAACACGCGGTGGGTGGTTTCGCGGGTGGGTAATTTGATCGCCGCACGTAGAGCATCTTCGCTCGGCGTGGGTGATGATGGCGATTCGGTCGACATTGCGAGTTGACTCGCGTCAGACGCGTGAGCGATGAACGTCGTCTGGCGTCGGGACATTTCACTCGGCAACGACCCCGCCTTTATCGATGGCGCCGGAAATGACGGCAACTCGTGATGCTCCAAAAAGAATAAGCTGTGTGCGTGTCTATTGGCGTCGTCGTCGTCGGTGAAGACGCGCGTTCGAATTGAAATCTTGGGACGGGACATTGAAATCTTGGGACGGGTACGCGACTCGAGCGCGGCGGCGCGTCGCGACATCGTCGCGCGCACTCGGGCGCCGCATGGTGGTTGTAACGATGATATTTGCACTGCCATCGTCATTTTTGAATGAGGGTGAAGAAGAAACGTCACGACGCGCGCGATGCGCAATGAAGTTTTTGAGATTTGAGAGCCTCGGACGTGTTGTAAAGAGATTCATGAATAATCAATTGCCCTTGAGCTAAAACTAAAAGAAATACGCCCGATGCGTACGAGTGAAATAAAAGAATGCGCCAATCGACGATAGTTCTGGTGTTGTTGGTTCTCGCGTGTCAATGACACACGTTAGTGGCGCTCGATTTCGCCGAGAATGATTTGCGTCGACGGCGAAATCTTTCGGAGCTTGTTAAACACCCAGTACTTGAACGCCAGATCAAGCGTCACGGGCACCACGGCGACGAAAATGCGCACCGCCATTTCAAAGTGCTCGTAATTGAACCCGTAATGCGTGATAAAGCACGCCAACAGCGCCTGCCATCCATCGGATGAGTGATAGCCGACAACCATATCGGCGCCGAGCATGAGAATAAACGCTTGCGTCGCGGCGTCCAAAGAGATAAACTCATCACTCATCTCATTTAATAACCGTGCAATGTTCATCTTTTGTAAAGTAATAATCGTCACGGTCATGATGACAAATACCAACGACCCCAAAGCGTTACCAGTCGCTTCAAAAGATCGTTTTCGTTCGATAGCCTCCAATTTACGCGCCTCCTCACGCAACACGTCCCGGTGTTCATCCGCCGTCGGCACCTTTGCCCCGGAGGTAATTCTATCGTAATACAATCGCTGCTCAAACTTTTGAATGCCATCCGCCACGCGCTGCTTCTGCGTGACGTTTAACGATCTGTGCAAATCATTCCAGTGCGCGCCGAGCCAAGGCGTAATAAACGCGCTCTTCACGCTCTGCGCGCACACCCAAGGCGCGACAAAAATCAACAACGTCGCGCGACCGGCAGAGTTTAATAATCTTCTCCACCGCTCACGCTCAGCCGCCGCAGTCTTGGCGTCATCCGAGTCAAAAATCGATTTGAGCGACATCGAAAGCGATTTTTTTGACCCAGACGAAGACGACTTTGATGATGATTTACTCATCTTCCCCGCATCACCGTTACCGCCACCGTTACCGTTACCATTCCCACGCGACGACGAGGATGACGACCCAGCCGCACCACTACCGCTACCACCGCTCGGCGCATCGCTATTCTTCCCGTCGTCTCGCGGCCCAAACGCATCCGTAGCCCCCTTGTCGCTCATCGCCTTCATCCGTCGCGCCCGCGCCCGCGCTCGCGCGCCGCCACCGTCGCCGCCGCCGACGACGACGCCACCACGTGCCGTTCGTCGCCCCTCGCGCCCCACCGCCGCGCATTCGCTTCGCGCGGCGTCGCGAACGCGCGACGAACGCGACGTGAGCGACTCGAAGACCGCATCACCATGGCGCACCGCGCGCACCGCCGAGCGCGACGCGCGCGTGGTCGTCGCGAACGACGACGACGACGACGACGACATCGGCGGCGGCGATTGACGCGGCATCGCGCGCGAGCACGCACCGTGCGTCATCGTCCACGGTGGCGCGCGAATGTGTGACGTGCACTCGGGTGGATTACTCCTCGTACATCACTCATCGACGCGCGCATCGCGTCGCGACGCGCGCGAGATGTCAGCCAAGCCGTTTGATTACTCAAAGTGGGACAACATCGAGCTGTCGGACGACGAAGACACCCACCCGGGGGCGCAGTTTATCGAGAAGGAGACGCTGAGACGGATTAAGCGAGAATCGCATGCGAATGTGGAGCGCGAGCGCGTGCAGGCGATAGAGGCGTTAAAGGGGGAGTTGAAGGCGGCGAAGAAGGCGGTGAAAGAGGGCGAGATAGCGGTCGTCGACGCTGTCGAACGCGGTGGTGCTTCAGGGGCGAACGGTGATGATGACGGTCAATCTGATTCTGGAGCGTTGAAGGCGTTGAGAGCGGAATTAACGTCGCGCGTCGCCGCCGTGCGGGATATAGAGGGGAAAATTGCAACATTGGAGCATCAGAAAAAGTTTAACGCCGAGGAAATGTGCTACGTTGCGGCTGAGAAGACGCTTGTGGGGAAGGAGTGCGCGCCAGAGGGCGAATCCGAACGCGCGCGGACGATGTCGTACGAGACGTTTTCAGAGACATACAAGGCGGATATGGATGCTATCGCTCGCGATAACGCATCGATGACGTATGGAGAACTTGGAGAGTGGTTTCGCGACGGGCGTTTGCATTTGTTGCACGAACACGCGACTGGGTATTTGTTGCTCAAAGCGTTGTACTTGCAAATGGAGAAGAAATCGGGCGAGGCGCGGACGTGCGCTCGCGTGGCGTTCGCGTGTAAATCCATCGGTGAATTCGCCGAGGCTGGAGCGAAGAGCGCACGAGATGCGGCGGGTCCATTTTTTGCTCGATTAGATTCAAACGATGACGTGGCACGAGAGTATGAGAAATCATTCGAGGATTACTTTGGTAAATTGCGCGAGCGCGCGGTGACGAAACTCGCAGAGGAAGCGGCGGCGGCTAAGACGACGACCGCCGCCACTGGTGACGCAGGCGGCGATGAACCCACGAGCTTGGAAGAAATTCCACGCGAAGACCGTCTGGGACCTGGGGGATTAGACCCGGTGGAAGTGTACGACGCTTTGCCGCAGCCGATGCGAGACGCGTTTGACGCCGGCGACGTTGGCGCGTTGAAAAAGTACGTCAACGCTCTGCCTCTCGAGGAAGCGCGCGCGCACATGAAAGCCATGGTTGATTCAGGGCTCTGGGTGCCCACTCCTGGGGAAGATCCCGGTGAAGCGTTGCGATGAGCTGCGTAGCGGAGAAGAAACAATCTTTCATTCAAGCGACATACATTCTTTACAATACGCACAATACACACGCGCATCGCCGCCATCGATGCGAAAAACACAACGCAAACCAATCAAACGATGTGCACGACGCGCGAATTTGCGTCGCGCACATCGAACAGATATCGCACTGACAGTCATGACGACGCGCGTCCTCGTCGACGCCGCGGATAACACCATCAATCCACCAAAAAACGTCATTCTTTCGCGCGCGTGCGCCCGCGAACGCCCGTCATGGGGTCGCCTAAAACTCGGCGCAAGCATCCATCGTCGTTGTCGTCATCCGTGCGATGGTACGCGTCATCTGTCGTGCCCGCGCGGGCGTTTCATGCGTTCGATCGATGGATGAATGCTGGACCCATCATCCCACAACGTTACGACGCCTCATCGCGACGCGCGCATGCGTCGGCGTACGACGACAGTCGCGATCGATTGCGGTGTTTGCGGACGCCTGGGGCGATCGTCAAGACGTTGATTGCGGTGTCGGTGGTTATGTGGCTGATCTCCGCTCCAAAGGCGTCGACGATGTCGAAGACGCCGACGGGGAGCGTGGATGCGTATCATCCGCGCGTGGCGACGAGTGGAAGAGGGGTGGGTGATGCGTCGGCGAACGTCGCACCGCGGACTGGGGCTGTGCGAAAGCCGCGACAGGTGACGACGACGAGCGCTACGACGAGCGAGAAAGCGGGCGAGAAAGCGAGTGACGAATCGGCGACAGATATAAACGGCGATAATCACGTCGATGTTGCGTCGGTGACGTCGGTGAGTAAGCGCATCATTCACTCAGTGGCATCACCGGTGTCGAAGGATATAGAAGCCAAGGCGGAGGAGGCGTTGGAGGTGCTGCGCGAGCTTCGGGACGCGGTGGATGAAGACGTCGAAGTACAATCCAAATCGGCCGCCGAGACCGCCGAGACCGCCGGTGTCGATCCTGATTTTGACGGTGCGGCGACTTCTGATGACGGTGTCGAGGACGTCAAGCCGAAAACGTCGAGCTCGGTGTCGTCTTTGAGTGGTGTTGAAGACGCGGATGACGGTCACGAGGCGCGAGCGCCGGCAACGACGGCGCCCAAAATGAGCGATGAAACCGCGCGCGCGTTGCGCGAGGAATTAGAAAACTTGCGCCGCGTGCCGCACGCGAAAGTGAATCGCATCGCACACGTGACTGGAGCTTTAGACGATGACGTGATTGATCCGTCAAAAATTAAAGTAGTCTCCCTGAACAAGCCGCGCGCGTACGTGTACGAATCGTTTCTTTCAGATGAGGAAGTCAAGCATGTGTTAGATTTAGCCAACAAGTCTGGGTTGAGTAAATCCGGCGTTGTTGATTCCGCCACTGGCGGGTCCACTACGAGCGATATTCGCACGAGCACTGGGACATACATTGGAAAAGGACACGACGACGTGATTAAAAGAATTGAAAATCGCATCGCGTTGTGGTCACAAATTCCCGTCTCGCACGGTGAGTCATTGCAAGTGTTGCACTACGACCCAGGTCAACAGTATAAACCACACTTTGACTACTTTTTCCATGAAGCTGGCAAGAAGAATAACCGCATCGCCACGGTTTTGTTGTATTTGTCTGACGTCGAAGAGGGCGGCGAAACGGTGTTTCCAAAGACAAACCTCCCGCTCTCGCGAAACCAGTCAATGTTTTCGGAGTGCGGCAACAGTGGCCGATCGATTAAAGCCAATCGCGGCGATGCGTTGTTGTTCTGGAGCATGACTCCAGGGGGAGAATTAGATTCCGGGAGTTCACACGCCGGATGTCCGGTCATTAAAGGCGAAAAGTGGACCGCCACAAAGTGGATGCACGTCAACCCGCTCGGCTCCCGCGATGAAGAAGTGCACAAAATCTTCTACGAAGGAGGCCCTGAAGCTACGGTGGGATGCAACGACACAAATACTCGATGCCATTCGTGGGCGACGTCTGGAGAGTGCGATAAAAATCCAGCGTACATGCGCGACTCGTGCTCCATGTCGTGCCGCCTCTGCCGAGGCGCTTGGCGCGACGGGAGCTACGTCAGACCCGCAACTCGTGAATAAACTGAATCGACTGAATACAACGATAGACTACACAATGTACAATACACTACTAGCTCTCCTTCTTTCGCTTTTTTCCAAACACCAAATATACGTTAAATCCGACGAGGAACGTCTGCGCGCCGACGACCAACACGCGTTCCCACGCCGCATCGCGCCGCGACAACGCGTAAAACCTCACAATCAAATACGGCTGCCACACGAAACGAATGGGCACTAACGTCGCCGCGTATAGCGCGTTCCAAATCTTCCGCGCGCCCGGACGGCGGCGAAGAATGAGAAACAACGTGTTCCACTCCACCAACCCATTCCTGCACGTCTCCGCGGCGTGCGCGGGGTGTCGTGCCGGGTACGTGAGCAGCGCGAACGTCACCGCGTGATGTAAGAGCACCACACTGGCGGCACGCGGGACGCAGTGCGGCGCACACGCGATCCAGGCGGTGTCGAAGGCGATGTATGCCATGAAGCACACCGTGACGAGCCAGGCGTCGACGAGCGACGGCGCCAGAAGGCTCAACGAGCACAGAGTGGCGATGATGCATAGAATTGGGACATTTGCGGCGTCGTGCGCGGCGACGCACGGCGTCGGCGACGACGTGCGCGGCGGCGCGCGCGACATTGGTGCTCGACGGCGACGAGAGCGACATGAAAAGCGTCGCGCCGCATTACGTTCGCGTCGATACAATAGACAAACAAATACATATAGAATTACACACGCGCGTGAGGGCGTGGAAAACAAATATTAATCGTCATCCATGTCGCGGTCGGGGTCGAATCTCGCGCGAGACGCGGAGGACGGCACGTCGTGGAAGCTATTGACGCGCGTCATCGAAGTGGCGGCTGACGCGTGAAACCAACACTCGCGACTTTTCGCGGCGTACTCGCGACGAGAGTGCGCATAGTTGAAATCATCAGCGGTGATTTTGACGCCTTCGCAGCAGTCGCGGTGCTCGTCGAAGAACGCGTCAAAGCCGCGACGCAAGACGTACATGTGCGGAAACGACAATGCGGGATAATCCGCGATGTGATCTCTGCGGTCTAAATTACGCACGTGACGCCACATGCGCGAGGAATTATCGATGCCGTGTTCGCAGTAGAACACGAGTACTGTCGTCGCACCGGCGTTGATGCCGAGCTGGGTGGTCAAAAACCGCTGCACGTCGAGCGGCTGATACATGTTGAGCGCGCTCGCGATTCGGCCGGCGGCGTATTGATACGGAAAACGACAATCAATCAGCACCACATTCGGCGGCGTCGCGTGCGCGAGTGGAGGTGTCGATGCCGTAGATGACGTCGACGGTACCGTAAACGCCACTCCAGAACCCGCGCTCGCGGGCGTGGCGTGCCTCGAACGCGCCGCGGCTGCTTCCACGAGCATCGACCGCAACGTCGCGCCATCCACGAGCGGCAATCCGAGCACCGCATCGAGCGCGCTCGGAATCATCGCGCACGGCCCAGCCAACGCAGGAGTCGCAGGCTCATCTAAATCCACGCGCTCAGATGCGTCGTAGCGCGTGTCCCCGCGGCTCGGCGTGTACCCAAACGACATGCCCACGCCCAAGCCCATCTTTCGCGGCGGCGCCGGCGGCGACGACGACCGTTTCGTCGGCTCCGGCGACGTCGCCCCCGGTCGCAACACAACGTCATACACATTATCATCCGTGTGACCATTATGCGCGCGCGCATCACGCACCGCGGCGTTGGCGCGCGGCGTCGACTCGACGCACGCCGCGAGCGCCGCTTCGAGCCCGCGCGTCGTCGTCGAAGCCGTCGCCTCCTCACGCTCTTTACGCTTCAAAGACACCAAGCGCACGTCGTCGTCGCTCGATGATGTCTTCAGATACGGCGTATCAAACGCCGCCTGCGCCGCCTGCGCCACCACAGCACCCGCGGTCGCATCGTTTTCGTCGTTGTTTAAATTCAAATCGCCATCATCGTCGAATGCATCGTTCGCATTCGCAAATGTCAACGACTTGCGCGCCGGAGGCGAGGCGAACGACGGATGTGACGCGCAGCCGTGTGTTTTTGTGCGCTTATTCGCGCACGCCGGGGCAACGGCTGCGGCGTTCGTCGACATCGCGCGCGTCGCGCGTTGACGTTGACGTCGACGTCGGTGCCGATCGATGTCGCACACGCACGCATGCGATAAAAACCACGTGATGGAATCGTTATATTTTAATATACGCAGTAATGCACACATTGTTGTGATAAAATACACGCCTCACACACATACATAGTGGATTCGTATTTTAATATACGAGAACATCCATGCGTATCGAGATCACGGGTCCGAAATACTTTTTTGTTGCCACGTGGCGCGTGGTCGTCGCTTCGACCGTTCGCGACGCGCGTCGTCGTCGCGCGCACGCGTTTTCGCGCGCGCGTCGCCTCCTCGAACGATGCCATGAAATGATCTCAGCCATCGCGTTCGCTCTCGCGCGCGTCAGTCGCGTGGCGCGCGCGTAGATGAGACGGCAACGTTTCGAGCGGTGGTTGGATATGCGTGCGTACGAGCTATACACGCTGTGGGTGATGGTTTTGAACGCGCCGCGGGCGATGCATTCGCCGGAGTAGGAAATACTTGTACTCGTCGAGGCGGATGTGCGGCCGTGGCGTCCCGGGTGGAATGACGACGTGGCGAAAACTGTTGAAAGCTGCTGAATGCGATGAAAAGTAGTGGGCTCGCGACAGCCCTCGAGTCAACGAAGACTTAAGCTACTCTTGCGGGCATTTGAAATAGACCCGGAGCTAGAGATTCACGCACGCTAAGGGTTGTCGTACATCAACGCAATCACCCAAGCGGATGATGTTCAATTTTATTCTTTACGTGGATGGCGTCGCGCTCGCGCCGCGGCCGACGTTTCCAAAATCGCTCTGCGACCAACACCATCATCGCATGTGATCACGCCACGCGACTGGCGCATGGAAAATCAACAACTTGAACCACACCATCGACGGTGACCGAGCCGATGTGTGTACTCGAGCATGATTACAAAGCTCTCTTTCGGTCGGTTGACGCGAGACTAAAAACATAACACCCGCGGCGCGTGCACCCGCGCGCGACCTTTACACGGAATACGTCACCCAATAGTATAGATGATCATACATCTATGTAGTAAATTTATGTCGACAGAAAAGTCGAATGAACATCCATCCGAGCCAGCGCACGGCGTGCCACTCGTCGTCGTCGCCGACGTCGCCGCGGGGTATGATCACCGCCGACATCGACGCGCACGCGTGTGACATGTTTACGTTCTCCGATCCCATGTGCGATCACGCGTGTGACGCGTCCGCGCGCGCGTGGAAGACGCACAAAGAGCTGTTGGCTGAGGCGAAGAAAACGATCGAGTTGTTGACGGCGTTCGAGAGCACGACGGCGTCACAAGCGACGACGTCGGCGGTGACGAATGCGAGCGCGATGGAGACGTCAACAGTGGCGGGTGCTGGGGCGGGGCAGGGGCTCGAGATGGCGACGACGGGAACGACGACGGGCGCGCAGGTGGATACGAACCCCGCGAAGAAGAAGAGGGGGCGTCCGCGAGGCTCAAAGACGAAACACACCACCGGCATCGCGGTCGAGCGCGTGGTTAGGAAACCTCCAGTGAGTATAGCGCCAAAAACTGGTGTTGAGGTGGGATTTTGTACGAGTTGTAAGCGTAGGTTGCCTCTGAAGGACCATTTCCAGGAGGGTCGTAGAACGTGCCTGAACTGTTTATCCTGGCACAAGCTGTACGCGCGGCGCACCAGGCGCTTCAAGCGCGAAAATCTCAATCACGAAAACGACATGGCGTCCAAGCTGCAAAACGCTGGCGACGCCGCGCCCGCCTGAGCCGAGCGAAACCAATCGAAACGAGACGCGCGCGACTCGTGGGCATCTTTAGAGCCCGCTGCTGCGGCTGGCGCCGGATGGGGTCGAGAGCACTCGCAATTGTTACGATTGGACAGCGCGCCAGATTTGGCGGCGCTCGCCAAGGCGACTCGGTCGCCACCGCATTCACGATCGGCGTCACCCACTCCGCTTCAATCAACGCGTGGATTGAGTTTACAGCGCAAAACAACGACTGGCCTCACGCGCATGGGCAGCGCGACGAAGAAGCCCGTGAATGCTGGTTGGAATGGCTTGCGAGCGCAAACGACCAATGGCGAACAGCCACGCGTGCAAGGCGTGCACGTCCACGCCAAGGATGTGCTGACGAAAAAGATTTCCAACTACAACGCATCATACTTGCTCGGCGGACCTGCAAATCATAAACCAGAGGGCGCGACGAAGAGTAAAAAAGGCTTCAAACACATTGTACTATTGTAGTATTGGTAACTGAAAAGAAAATAAACATTCAAGCAACATCTCACGTGCGGGCCATCGCGCGTCGCATCGATGCGCCATCAAAGTCCTCGCGCGTCGGGTCGCGCGCGCGACGCATGATGGCGCGCGACCGACCGACCGATTGACGCGCTGTAAATGGCTTAAACCCTTAGGGTTTAGTCGGAACAACTAATTAAACGCGCCCATGTATTTATCACGCACACCGCGTGCGCGTACTCGTATTCAAAACTATACTTATACTATATGATCATCGTCTCCGGCACGGGGTTGTCACAGTCCATCGTTGATAGCTATATACGATACACACTACGTAAAGTCCCCTTCCGCGGTCGGATGCTCGCCATGGTGTTCACGGAAAGATCCGCGCGTCACATCCACGCGCGCTGGCGACCGCGATGACGTTCCGTGGCGCGATCGCCCCGGCGCGCCCGCGCGCAATCATCACTATCGTCGCCCTGGTCGCGTTCGCGGTCGCGGTCGCGACGTCGTCGCCGTCCGCGGGCGCGTTCCGGGTGATGTCGCGCGCGGATGATGCGGGCGATGCGTTGACGACGCGCGCGCGGCTGGTGACGCGCGCGCGCGAGGGGTACGGCACGGCGACGGTGAATAAGGGTTTGTTGACGTATGTGTCGTCGTTGGGTGCGGATGATGTGGATGATGGACGCGGATTGCCGTCGGTGGAATCGGTTGGAGGATCCGCGGCGACGAGCACGACGGGGGGCGCGGCGGCGACGGTGACGGATGGTGGTAAGCCGGCGGTGAGTACGGATGAGTCGGACCAAAAGGCGATTGCTGAGTCGACAGGGAAAGTCGTCGAGGAGGAGAAGAAGACGTCTACGACGCCGGAAGAAACATCTACGACGCCGGAGGAGACGTCTACGACGCCGGAAGAAACGTCTACTGCGCCAGAAGAAA
>Ga0181595_10001134_pt1 | contig 29200 bp, 44 predicted proteins | sample 041ome_7_FD_145604 | JGI IMG/M metagenome (GOLD analysis project Ga0181595, IMG submission 145604) | Coastal salt marsh microbial communities from the Groves Creek Marsh, Skidaway Island, Georgia - 041401AS metaG (spades assembly) | ecosystem: Environmental > Aquatic > Marine > Intertidal zone...
CGTTGGGGTGGCGTGGGTGACACCAAGCAACGAGAGGCCGCTTTTTCTATCGCCAAGAAACTAACAGGCAAGCGCAAGCTTGTATTACATACGGCACACGCCTAAGGAGGGCATGAGAAATGAAAATGACTAGATACGGGTTAGCACAAACCCTAGAAATGGTGTTTCCCAATTCGTCAGACAAGGACGAGAACGATGCTTGGTATTTTGGGGAAAGTGATGATGGCTATCAAACCGTTGTGTTTAAGATTGAAGAACACAAAAGGCACGATGAGCTAGAACTTTCATATTTTGAAATGGGCTACTTAACAAGCTTCTATTTCCGCGAAGCTTTACCGGCATATGAAAAAGACCCGGCATTTCATGACGGCGAAGATGAAACCTTTTGGATAGGCGTTCAAGTTAATAGCCGAATGTTTGACTTAGCCCTTAGTCAGACAGAACAAGGGAAAGTTTATTGCATGGTTTATGAATGCGATGAGCTAACCGATGCAGAGGGCAACAATTATTGGGCTATGAACTGGTCTAAATGTTGGCACTTAAAGGAGGGAAAATAAGATGGGTAAATACAAAGTGATTGCGACTATTGAGGTGACGGTTGAGGCCGAAGACTTTGAAGAGGCAGAGGCTATTGGTCTTGATGGTTTGTGTTGGTCAAATGCTGATATTGAAGTTTTAGAGGAAGAGGACAAAAGCAATGGCAATACCTAAAGCACAAAAAGACGAGCTTTCGAGTGTATCCCGTTACTTCTGCGCAAGATACAGAGTCGGGATGATGCTAGAATTTTATAAGGAAATCCATGTCTCAGCCGTGGACGCTGAAGAGGCCGCGAAAATAGCAGAGGCACGGGTTAGGGCTAGGCAAAAAAATATGTCAGGAAATGGCTACTCATTAGGAGACATCGAGATAATCGAAACGGAGGAAATCTAATGGACTACAAACGCTATCATGTAACCATAACGGCAAAGGTAACAAAGACTTATGAGGTTGACGCTATGGACGCACAAGAGGCTGAAGAAATTGCTCACGCTATGTTTAGTCCCGAAAAAGACATTGCGAAGGAAAAATATGAGCAAGAAACGCAAACCGTAACCATGGATAAGGGGGATGATTTCTTATGGCTATCGTAATTCATGCTAATGAAATTGATTTCACACAATCAAAAAAGCTTAGGGATAGCTTTAGCTATGAAGCTTTGCAGGCAATCCACAAATACTATGACGACTGGTCAGAGCAAAACAAGGAAGACATTGTTTTTAACCCTGATGAAATCATAAACGCATGGGCAGAGGTGGAAAAAGATGAAATATATTACATCAATCCCGATTTATTCCGCCACTATGGCCTAGCTAGGGATTGCCCGGACAGCATCATTGATTGGCTCGAAGAGGAAACCGCAGTCTACCACCTAAAGCGCGGCACAATTCTATTCAGGAAGGATTTACAAGATGGATAAAAAGAAGCGCAAGACAAAATTCTTTGATTGGGTTTTGATATGGCGAGAAATCATCATTGCAACATCAATCTAATATAAAGCCCAACACACGATTTTTTGCCTTGTCCGGTACAATCACACAAGGCAAGGCTTTAACCGCCCTCAGTGACGCTTAAAACGCCACTATCAGGGCAATAACCGCCAAAGGAGGCACTATTGACGAAGAAACTACCAACAAAAGCAGAAATGCTAGAAGCTTTAGACAAGCTGAACAACCATAAGGAAAATCCAATGACCAATAAACGCCAGAGGATTGACCACCTAGACGAACAGCAAAGAACAGCAATAGTAGAGATAGCGTTAAGGCTCGAAGAACTGTTAGAGGCTTATCGCTCGCTAACTCATCCTGATATGGGGCAAATCGTGGAGCTGGACGATTGCTTAATCAATTTCAGGTATGAGTTTCCACCAACCAATCAGCAAGGGAGGAAAGGCGCATGATGGTAACTATGGCACTCATTAAATTTGTCGGGTTAATCGTTGCCGCTGAAATGGCAGTTAACGCAGGACTACTCTAGTATTACTGCATTACAATGATAAGCATAGCATGGTATTACACTATGCTATGCTTTTATATTTAATAAAGAAAAGTAACAAACATGTATAGTGCATTACTACAATGTGTTACAGCATTACAATGCAGTAATGCCGCGATGCTACAAGGGATTGTATCCAGATTTGTAGAACAGTCAATAATAATTTTTATTAAAAAAAAGAAAGCAATGGTGTTGACACTGTTAATGAGCGGTGTATAAATGCCCTTGTATAGTCCAGTGTTCGGCTTGGCCTATGCTGTTAATGGAAGTGGGAAGGTCAGTGGAGAGAGAGCATGCTCAAAGCTGACCTTTTCCCGTTCTGGATTAGCAAAGGCTTTCCCGTACTAGCATACACCACGCATGAAAAGATATGGTAGCGGTGTAATCTTTCTCAATGTAGTCACTATTGATGCTTGATAGAAAAACAACGCACCTGATGGGTTGCCTATCATACTTGTAGATTAACACTGGCTCTGAACAGACTGCGTTGGCTGCCGCGACAGCTTGTTCCCACCATTCAGGTCTATAACCGCCGCTACTGCCCCTTGTGTTGGCGTAGCGTTTGCACTCTACGACCCAACCCGGAACGCCTATAATGTCGCCCCTGTCCTTCTGACGGTACTGTTCTAGGTCACGCTTGACATCATCAAATCCCAGATGGTCTTTTATCAGGGCTATGACCTCGCGCTCGAACGCTGCCCCCTTCTGTCTTCCGTTGGTCATCGTAATCCCTCCTGTCAATTAAAAGAACCCTACCCATGGCGTTATTCCACCCGGACAGCTTCCTCACTTCCCAACCCTCCGGAACTACATCACCGGACAGGGCAAACTTAATCCTCATCTTCTTCGACATCAAAAGTAAAATCGGGAAATATGTATCCCTCACCCTCACAAACACCGCAGTTAAACTCATGCTTGCCAGTCACCTTGCCAACCTTACCGTCACTTATATACACATCAACAGGAATGTAACCCGTGCCTTCACACTTAGGGCAAGGAATCACATCGTCTGGTGTGAATATAATCATCATTATTTTAGCCAAACTTTTCTGTTGACAATGTTAAATAAATGGTGATTATGGGATTTGAGAGGGAAAAACATGACCAACATACCTGAATACCGTAAAGCTTTAGGTAGCTATCATTGCTCTGCTTCTGGTGCTACCCAAAGCATTGATGAGCATATCCTAAAACTGCTTTTAAGGAAAGAATATAAAATGAACTTTCCGTTTGCCGCTCGACCACGGGCAGGGCAAATAGCGCAGACGATATGCGACCACCACCTTGGCCTTATTGATTACAGTCCTGTTACCGGGCGGCGCGATGGCTTGCCGATGAACGAGGCCATCCGACACGGCATGACTGACTACATGGCTTATATTCCCCGTGATTGGGACGGTGGTAAGGACATGGAAGAGTATCAATACTTCAAAGAGGTGTTGCCTGAGATGGCTAAGATTGCTGTCGAGGGGCTGAATGTTTTCTTTGAGGGGCGCGAGATACAAGGCGAGCATGAACGTTGGCACACTGAGCAGGACTTGGATGTTCCTATCATCCTGTTCACTGATTACTCTGACGGGGAGCGGCAGATTGATTTGAAGTGTAGTTTTCCAACAAGAAATCCACCTAAGAAAGATGGCACAAGAACATGGCGTGACCCAAAGCCAAAAACTGTGCCAACACAACAACAGCTTATGCAACAGGCCGTGTATTGGAAAGCCACGGGTGAGAAGCCAGCTCTTTTGTTTGTCACCCCGGCAGGATACAACATTGTCACTGAAGACGAATGCAGTATGCTCAAGCCTGACGCCTTAGACGACATCTATCAGGATGTTCTGACACGATGGAAGATAATCCAGAATTTACTCCGGGCTGCCAATGGCAGTTGGAATACCCTATTTGGCCTAGTCCAACCGGACTTTGCTCAAATCGCTGCCAGACACGGCAGTGAAATCCTATCAATCGCAAAACAAGCATGGAGGTTATAATGTTTAAGATTGAAAATGACTACCCACTACCAGAACGCAGATACAGCAAGAATTTCCACCTAGCAGGGGAAGTTGTTGAGAAGCTTGAGGTAGACCAGACGGCTATTCTTTATGGGGAACATCGTGATGTCCCTTGTTCGGTGTATCACAACGCCGCAACACGGATTGACCGCAAGATTACTTACCGGGCTATTAAGAACAAGCATGGTAAGAAGACTATTGCCATCCGTAGGATTTACTAAGCATGAGTCAGGAACTCAAGCAAAGGATAGCAGAAGTCCAAGCCCGTATAAATGCTGTCGATGACAATGTTGAGGAGTTGTTATCGAAGACGACACGGGCTGAGGAAGATGCTGTCAAAAGGTGCGAAGAGATGGAGTCTAAGTGTAATGAAGTGTGGCAACACATCGACCATTTCCAGAACCGTCTCAAGCAAGTTGACAGCGACCTCAAAGACATTAAGACCACAGTTATTGTCTTAATGAAACTGCTGAATAACTTCATAGACCATAAGGAGTAATTATGTCTAAGATTATGGACGCAATGAGTTTGGTTTCAGACTTACACAAAACACATGGGATTGTGCAACGGGGTGGCAAGAAATACACCCAAGTTGTGCATCGCATGGAAGCATTCAGGACTGTTTTTGGTCTTGAGTGTGGCGTTGAAACGGAAATACTTGTCGATGATGGACAAAGAGTTGTTGTTAGGGCTATAATACGAAATGTTGACGGCTCTATCGTTGGCTCTGGTATGGCTGAGGAAATCAGAGGCCAAGGCAATGTTAACAAAACATCTGCTTTGGAGAACTGTGAAACCTCTGCCCTTGGTCGCGCTCTAGCAAGCATTGGCTTGTCCGGTGGCGAATATGCAAGTGCAAATGAGATGGAAGCTGTTACGCGAAAGCAGTCTGAGCTGGAACACCAGAATCAGGCGGCGATTCCGGCAAGCGACCCCTCCACGCCTGCTGTTCCTCCCCAAGCAGAGTCGCCGCCTGACCCCACCCCTGAACAACAAGAAAGTCCCAAGACAACACAAGACAGAAAAGACGAAGAGTATTATAAGCACGTTAGTCGTAACCTGTCTGATATGAAGACCTTGGAAGATGTTCGCCTTATGTTTGCTTTGCAAAAGCCACGGGTGCTTGAGATTAAGCAGCGTAATGCTGAACGGGCGCAGTTGTTTCTTAAACTGTTCCAACAACACGAAGCCAGATTAGCTAGTTAGGAGTATTCATAATGGCTACAAGATATGAACAAGTAATGAAGATTAGAGCTTGGATTAACGACAAGGGTGTCGCCAAGTGGGGCAATGGAAAATGGAAGCCTTTCCGCGATGGTGCTGAAGCTGACATCACATTGTCACCGCGCAAGCAATACTCTGTTCGCGTATTCGAGAACGATGACAAAAGCATTGATGTTAACATTAGCGAGGTTATTGAGTACACGGGTGACGATAGCCTGAGTGATGACATCTCGCAGCCGGGCATGAAAAGGGTTGCTGACACATCCGCCGCTAGACAGGCAGCGTCCCTATCATCCCCTTTGTCGCTTGACGATGACGTACCCTTCTAAAGCTACTGAAACTATTTTTGTCATTCCAAGGCCAGATGGATTATTGATTAGTATTGATGGCAAATGTTTCTTAAAAGAAATGACATCAAAACAATTCTTCTATCTGGCTAATGACTGCACCACAGCGGCAATAGCAGTCTTGAGAGTGGAAGAGATGGCGGATGCTATGCAGACGGGAAGCTAACGGAGCTTGTTATGCCTCATTGTGAAAAATGCCACCAACCTATAATCGAGAGGGGGATAAAAATCCCGAACAGGGTGCGTGGTAAGTGGGACTTTATTGACGATATGGAAATCGGCGACAGCGTTCTAACCAAAACTGAAAAGGATTATGACGCTGTTAGACACGCTCTGCGTCACAGAAACATGAAGTCCAGAACTGCTAAACTAAAGGACGGTAATGGATGGAGGGTTTGGCGAATAGAGTGATTGACACCACGAATAATCATAGCTAATGTTGATTATTCATTTCTTCTCCTAAGGGAAGCTTGTGCATAGCTTCCCCACTTTGCCCGGTGGCTTTCTTCTCCTTCGCTGCCGGGCTTTTTTTATCCCTTGCTCTTCGATTTCTTGTAGCTCGCAAGTAAGTTACGGCCTTTTGATACTGCGCTGGCTTTATCTCCACGATGCCCCCATGCTTCAAGTGATAGTTTAAGTCTGGTCTTCTTGCCGTTCTTTACGAGAGGCCCTTTAGCACTTCCCATCCTTACTAGGAAGCTGCCCTTGCGTCTCTTCTTTTCTGGTGTATCCGCTGCGCTCTTGACCGGGGCTTTTAAGTTGCCCTTCTTGCCAGACTTTGTGCGATAAGATGCGCGTCCTTTGGCATTTAGCCCACCCTTGGGGTTTTGCCCTGCTTTGCGTTGCCATGCTGGTGTCCTCGCCATTACTTCCTCTTTTTCTTTGCCTTACGAGCTGTTGATAAAGCGATAGCAATAGCTTGTTTCTGCGGTTTGCCACGTTTCATCTCACCCCGAATGTTTTTAGATATGGACTTCTTGCTGTAACCTTTTACTAGCGGCATCACTTTTTCCTTTTCACTGTCTTTGCTGATTGCTTAAATGCCTTAGCTGTTGGCGCACCTTTAGTTCCGGGCTTCCGCATTTTCTCACCGCTGCCTGCGGCAATGCGTTTGCGTTTAGCGTGAATGTTTGCGTAAAGTCCTTTTGCCATCATATGTAACCATTCTGTTTTAAGTAAAATCCAATAGCTATAATACCACCAAGCATGGCTAAAAACAACGCGACCCCCAAGCCCTGCAAGGCAAGCTGCCGCAGTTCCTCACGCCGTTTTGCTGCCTTTTTTTCAGCCAGCTCCCTAGACTTACGGGCTTCAGCTTGGAATCTTTGCCAATCATTCCATAGTCCAGCCCTGCCAGACCATATCATAATTTCTCTAAGGGATTCCTCTTGCTCGCGTATAGCTTCTAAAGCCATGAACTCTTCTAGGTCAGACCTGTCTTGTCCGGCCTTGTGCTTTCTGGATAACTTCCGTTGAAGCTCTTCCTTAGCAAACACAAAGTCATTGATTTGTTTGCCTGCCGAGGCAAGCTCAATACCGTTGGTTACACATTGCTTGATTACGGCAAACGCAGCGTTGGCTGCACTCAATTCTGCTAACATTAGTACACCTCTACTGAGCCTTTCTTCATATACTTAGGTACGCAATACGCGGTCACGCGGTCGCGTGGGTCAATCCAAGCAGAGTGTGTATAGTTACCGTAACGCCGAGAAACCTCCGAGGCAAAGAAGTTACAGTTAACAATAGACTTAAAATAAAGGTCGTTGCTAATAAGCATTCGGTCTTCCCCCACTCCCAAGTAGACCAGCAAGAGGAAAACGTGCTGCATTATTTCTCCTTCATTTTGGATACCCTGTCTATTAGCTCACTAATTTGTTTCTTGTCTTCCGGGCGTTGTTTGCCCCGGCCTAGGAAATAGGTAATCAACATTGGCAAGCCTATGAACGCAATGGCTAATGCAATCACAAGCTCAAACGCATGATTAAGTAGCGCATCAAAGCCAACAGCTATTGCTTGCCAAGGGTTCTCAATGCTCTCTATTTGCTCAACACTGAGGGCATCATCAGGCTCTGTAAGTATAGCCACAGTCGTGCCAGAAGTCGCAGCAACAGCACCTATGACCATTGGGTTAGGTATTATAGCGGAAGTGACTATGGCTGCCCCTGTCGCAGCCCCCATACTGGTAACTTCATTAAGCTCTAGGTTGCCGCAGCCAGTTAAGAGAGTAGCTAATGTGGCTAAAGTAGCTACTTTTTTCATATACCTTTTCCCTTAACAAAGCATTCGTAAGACCAGTAACCAACATCATGGTCGTAGGATAATTGCTGCATATTCTCGATGGCTTCTTGACGACTAGGGCAATAGTCTGAGTCATAGGGTATAATAACAAATGTCATCTGTTGCGTCAGAATAACAAAGATAACAAGAACCTGACTCACTTTTCCATCAACCTGTGTAGCAAGTCTTCTAAACGACCAAACCTATCCTCGATACGCCCCATCATACTAGACATCTCATCTTTGTGGATGAATGTTTCTCTCGTGGAATTGATGCGTTCTTCCAGACGGTTAATCCTACCGGTCAGTTGATTAATATACCAACTTACACCACCGATTATAATGAATATTAGAACGTCAAGAAGACTGCCCATTTCCATTGCTTATTTCCCATTTATCATAACAATGTCTTTGTCGGTCTTAGATGCCTCTATAAGCAAATCACGATTAAGGTCATTAGCCTTTACCATCTCGTTCCGAAAACTTTCAACCGCCGCACCGGTCTGTCTTGACTGTTGTGCATTTTCAATCAACAGCTTTGGCATCCACGCCATCGAGCAACCCCAATCATCTATTTCCTGACCAGTATTTGAATCAGTTCCTCTGACATGCATGAACCAAGCGCAGTCAAACTTTTTGCAAGCCTCAAAGTTATTCAAGGGGCAGTTGTCTTTTACCTCTAGCTTCATTCTGGTGTAGCCTCTGAAGCCGCAATCTCAGCTTGTTCAGCATCATAAGCCGCTTGCCAAGATGTTTCCACATTAGACCACCAAGAAAGGCTCGATGTTGCAACATCTTCATCATTATGGGTATTGGTTTCGGTTGCTCTGTTACCGTGTTCAATCGTGCAAGTAACACCATCCAATGATTGAACTGCCCTGATGCTTGTTGGCAACCAAGACAAATCAAGGTTTTCATAGAAATGTCCATCTTTGCCAATCTGACCATCATCAAAAATCACTGTCCATTTAGACATACAAGTCTCCTATACTAAATAATACCATCCTGTGGCTATGTATTTGTCACAGGAATAAACTGGATTGCCTCTATGGGTGTGTGTCCAAGACGCTGGGAAAAAACATAGCAATCCTTTTTTAGGCTGAACCTTTACACCATATTCAATAAACTCTGTTTCACCTTCACCCTCTGGAATGTCATTTAAGTACAGTGTCCAAGTCAGATTTCTGGCTGCATCTTCTGGGCCGTGTTCACAGTGCCAAATGTGAAAACCACCCTTTGGCGGTGTTTTTTGTACCTTCATAGCCTGTGACGAACACGGTTGCCTATCAAAGCCCATATATTTTTGGGCATATTTTGGCAAATATTGCCTCAACATATCGTGCATTTCTGCATTTAATGGGTCTTTAATATTGCGAAAATTAAAAGAAAAATCAATTCTATTACTTGAGTTGCCATTTGTTTCTGAGCCAACCATTAAATGACCTTGCGCTTCTGGATTTTTTTCTGCTTCAAGTAACTCTTCAAGTCTTGCAACAACCCTGTCACAAAAATCGTATTGTTCAGTTTGATAACACTCTATAAAGTTTGGCGTTTTCATATTAATCCTTTGACGCAATAATTAAATCAACATACTGGACATTAATTGCAGTAGTGGCTGATGAAAGAGAACCCGAAAAGTTGTGTCCGTGGTTGTGAGAACCACCACCTCCAGTGGCATTAATATGATTGTTAATAGATTGTTGAGTCGTAGTAGACTGTCTTCTCATACGGTCTTGAGCATTATTCCCAGATTGACCAGTTTGTAGTCCGTGGTTATGGCTTGGCATCTGTGCAGTAGAAAGCGTGGTGTCAGAAATGTTACCGCTAACAGAAACAGAACCGCTAACTGCTGGTGTTCCTAGTGCTGTTATAAATGCCGTTGAACCGCCAGACCCAGCCGTACCACTTACAACCCTCAGTGCTTTGTCGTTGTGTGTTGTTTGCTTTGTCCAGCCCGTAGGCGCGGCAGTCTGTTGGAATAGCATTAGTGTACCAGATGAGAACACATCTGCGGCTGGTACGTTGTCTAACGCATCAGCAACAATATCACCGTTAGCATCCACTAAGTTTGCTATGTCTCTTGCTCGTGACATAAATCACTCCTATTAGTAAGGGCTATCACCCAACAACGCTACATCCCAAGCGGCCTTTAGCTCAGTCATGTTGCTTGCGGCATCAATCGCAGAAGCGGCTGGTGCATCACGCAGTGCCTGTTTAGCAGACGCAATGGCAGAGGTGTCTGAGCCAGCCTCAAGAGCCTTCATCAGTTCCACATCCTTCGCATCAAGCAGAGGCTTGCGTACCTCACGCACCTTGTCCTTGAAGATTTCTTTTGCTTTCGTCAGGTCTTCGCTAATCACGTTGCCTGACAGTGACCACGCTCCGCGAAAGTCACGATTGTTTGGAACGGTTGCAGTTGACGCATCAATCTGATTACCGTCCTTGTCCACGATGTATGTTGAAACAGCCATAATATACTCCTAAGCCGCTAAGTTAAGTTCATCAGATATACGCCACGCATTGCGCCACGTTCTTGTTGTTGGTAACTGCTCTTTCTTGCAGATGACCATCTTCGGGCGGTTGCCCTCATCCCAGTTCTGCCAAACAGACTGAGGGATGTCCTTCATAATCAAATACTCAATGGCTTCTTCTTCTGTCATCGCTGGCATTGGCTCAGTCTCATGCAGTAAATAGCCACGAGTATGCTTCTTGAAATCAGGTTGTGCTTCGTCTTTAGCCAACTCGTGATACACCCACACTGGTGGTAGGATGCCGCCTTGTAAAGCGCAAGCCATCCAGTTCGGGTCAGGCACAAGTATCTTGGCGCACTCGTCCACGCTGTCCTCATAGACAACACGATAGTCAGACTGCACACCGTCTAGGTTTTCCTTAGCCCAGCATAGTCGGTCAAACAGGTGAGTACCTTTGAAATCAGGTGTCGTTGTCATTAGGCGAGGTCTCCCTTGATATCATTAGACATCATGTTCATATCTAGTGCGCCACCGTCTTGGTAAAGTCCCTTAATTCTATGTGTTGTTGTAGTGTTTGCATAAGTGCCTATTGGATTAGTTACAAATGCACCATCATTAGCAAGTCTACCAGCAGTACTACTCATGCCATAATTTGCGTTTGCCATTGCATTAGACATTGTTACAGTATAATCACCCGTTCCATTGTCTGTTAGGCTAGAGTTGTTTAGCGAATCACGAACCGCAATAGTTCCAGTCCCATTAAAGTTCACCCAAGCCTTCGCACTACCATCAACAACATAGTTCGTGGCGATTGACCCTGCGGTTGAGTGGGTCAGTGTATCCGCTACAATTGTTCCAGCCATTATGCGAGGTCTCCAATATAGATTTGTTTCATGCGAGTATCATCACGCAGATAGCCATTACTAGACCCTGATGACCCACCGCAACTATAGTACCTGTAACTGCTTGCAGATACTGTGTGGTCATACGCACCACCAGTACCTCGTGTGTAGTCTGTGCCACTATTAGCATTAGATTGAGACACACTATAATTAGCATTGCCCATACTAGAAGTAAATGATACAGTCTTATCGCCAGTAGCATTATCAGTAATAGATGCAAAGTTAAAACTATCATTAAATACTGGTGTAGCTTCGTTCATACTAAACCAAGCCTTCGACAACCCCTGTTGCAAGGACTGAGTAGCCGCACCGCCCTCGCTCGTCACCGTAATAGAGCCAGCAGAGGTCTTGCCTGTGAGATTGTCAACTAGAATGGTACTCATGCTAGGTCTCCGCTTAGATGCAATCCGTTTCTATCATTGTCATAATAAGTGCCGCCATTGTGTCTGGTTTTGAAAGAATAGGTTGTTGTAGTGTGGGTGCGTCTAGCATCAATAAAAAATTCACCGCTAACGTTAGTAGGTGAACTAATATTAGAGCCACTTACAACATAATCACTGTTAACCATAGCATTTGTCATTGTGCTGGCGTGGTCGCCTGTGCCGTTGTCTGTAATAGAAGCGGTGTTAAAGCTGTCATTAATTGTTGTGCCAGCATCCATATTTACCCAATGTTTAGTCGCACTCTGATTAGTCAGCGTGACTGCACCGCCCGATGTGTTCTGAATTGTATCTGCTCGTAATGTACTCATGCTATCACCAATGTTCCACCAGATGTAACCGTAACTGTTACCCCAGTTGCTAGTGTTAGTGGGCCAGCGCAAAGCGCATTTTCATCGCCATCAATCGTGACGCTGGTGTCTAATTGTTTCTGATGCACCCTGAAGATGTCACCACCGCCAGCATTAACCTCACCATTCTCACCCTTGTAAGTACCGCCGCCAGCAGATACCCCAGTTAGCCCAGAGCCGTCACCGCTAAATGCTGTGGCTGTTACTGTGCCGTTAACATCTAGGGCAGTGCTAGGCGTTTTGCCAATGCCAACGTTGCCACTACTGTCGATGCGCATACGTTCTGTAGTGCCTGTGTCAAAAGCTATGTGGTCAATTCCACGAATTGTTAATTCGTCTCCAGTTGTAAGCATACCGTGTGAAGCTGAAACACCGCCTGTAGTGTTGCTATCTATAAGATAAATACTAGCAACGCTGTCTTCGCTTTGAAAAAGTGCAGTGCTATTTACAGTACCACTGTTGACGTGAAAGGTGGTTGACGGCGAACTCGTCCCAATGCCCACGTTGCCGCCAAGAAACTCGTGGTTACCAGTGCTATCTATGTAATACGCTGTCGTAGCGTTTGCGCTGTCATAGATGCTAAAACCTTCATTGCTAACGCCTACTTTTCCAGCAACAATTTTGTAGTCAGTGCTAGTTGCCGCAGATGTGTTTTCAATAACGATTTGTGCGTTTGAAGCGGCAGTGTTTTGAACAGTCAGCCCATCAGCCGTCACAGTGCCAGTGACAGTAATGTCATTACCAAAAGTACCGCCATTAGTAGCAGACACCATATCCGCAGTAGTGAAGGATTTGAACGCAACCACATTAAGCTCGTCATTCAGAGCCGCACCAGTGCCAAGAACAATGCTTGTGCCGCTTGTTGCTGTGTAATCGTCAGGGTCAAGAACAACACCGTTAAGAGTTACGATGATGTTGTCAATGGTGTAGCTGAGTGTATTAGCGTTGTCGTCAGAACCAGAGAATGTCGTCTGACCTGAGGTTGCTGTGTACTCATACATTAGCAGTGAAGCACCGCCAGCCGATGAAGCCGCAATCCAGCTACCACCGTCATACACACGCATCTCATTAGCTGTGGTATTAAAGTACAAATCGCCTTGGGTTAATGGGTCGCCATCATTGTCCACCGTTGGGTCACTTGCTTTTGCGCCAAGGTAAGTGTCATCAAAGTTGTCGAAGGCTGATGCCGCACTAGCCGCACTAGCCGCCGCCGCTACCTGAGAAGCCGCCGCAGCAGTAGCGGATGATGCCGCATTAGTCTCGCTTGTCGAGGCATTAGAGGCAGATGTCGCCGCATTTGACGCAGATGTCGAGGCGTTGCTCTCGCTAGTTGCCGCATTAGTTTCACTAGTTGCAGCATTACTTGCGCTAGTCGCGGCGTTGGTCTCGCTTGTTGCCGCAGCGGATTCAGATGCAGCCGCAGCCGTAGCTGATGAAGCAGCCGCTGTTGCACTAGAAGCCGATGCCGTGGCTGATGTTGCACTAGCCGATGCTGATGTGGCAGCGTTTGTCTCGGATGTTGCGGCATTTGTTTCTGCTGTTTCAGCCGCTGCCTGTGCTGCCTCGGCTGCCGCTTGAGCAGTTTCAGCATTGGTTTCTGCTGTCTCCGCATTTGTCTCAGCCGTTTCAGCGTTAGCCTGTGCGGTTTCAGCCGCTGCTTGAGCAGCCTCTGCCGCTGTCTGTGCAGTCTCGGCGTCTGTTGCGCTAGATGCCGCTGCTGCCGCTGATGTAGCCGCAGCAACCGCATCAATAAGTAACTGCCAGTAAGTCGTGTTAGTTAGCAATGTCCCTGCTGGGCTATTTTGTGTCGCAATATAGACATTGCCTAGCTGTGCTGCGGTGGTGGACTTAACAATGTCTCGCGCACTATACGCAGATGTTGTTGTGGTAGTATCCGTGCCTTTGTATGTGCCAATCTCTTGGGTAACAGAGAAGTCACCGTTAGCATCGAAGGCAAATACTTTGTTAGCACGGTCACTAGGGCCAATGGTAAATTCGGATGTGCTAATAGTGTTTGTGCGAGACACTTTAATCGCACGGTCTAGCTCTTCCTGTTGGTCTTGAACCATCAAGGTTAGTCTATCTAAAGCATCTTCGTGACTAGCAGCAGGGAATGGGTCGTTAGGAGTGTAGTCAGTAGTTTGTGTCTGTACGGTTGCCCGGATAAGAACAACGGTGATTCCGCTTGCAGGGGCAGTTACAAAAGTAATGTTTCCGCCACCAGCATCGCCAACGCCTGACACGCTGTAATGTGTGCCTTTAGTCTGGACAGTTTCACCGCCAGTAGCATCAGTACGGAGGATAACAATGATGTCATCGTCATCAAAGATTTTGAACGTGTAAGCAAAGACGGTGGTTGAACCATCGCCATTATAGCTATTCTTTGTGTTGGTGCTACTAACTGTCATACCAGACTCCTTGGTGGTATTTTACCCTAAAAAGATACAAATTAAAACCTTATAGCGTTTTGGCTAGGTGGTAAAAAGTATGTTTGCCCTGTGTTTTTCTTGAGATTGCGTTCCATCTTGGACATGAATCCGGGACTTATTTGCTCACTTAAACCGTATAAGAACAAATACTGCATAGCTGTATCAGTGTAGAATAGATTGGGTATTAATCCTCTAGCACCATCAAATGCTTTCTTGCCAGTGCCTTCAAAATCCCCCCTAACAAGACTTGAGAAAATGGCAGCAACTTCACTAGCTGTACCAAATCCCGGCCCTGCAAGAGTTTCTGTTAAAGATTTGCCGTATCTGTTGTATTCATTGAATAAGAAATCACCCAATATTCCAGCTCCTCCACCACTTACAAATGCTCGGCTCAATGTTTTGATGTTTAGGAATGTGTCCTCACTAAACACTTCCATCGGTGTCTTGCCGCGCAGAATGTCTTTAATTGATGTTGAAACATAACCCATCACAGTCATACCAACCATGAGTTGCGCAACACCAACATAGCCTGATTTGCCAGCAGCTTGCCTTGCGTAATATGTTCTACCCATACCCTTTGTCATAAAAGTAACAGGGAATGATTTGAATTGTGTGAACATCCGGATTGCCTCACCCATAACAGTACCTCTTGGATGCCCTTGGTTAAGCAAAGAACGCTCTCTTGCGCCGGGGGTCGGGATAGCTGCGTCTGCGCTGTCAGTAAAGTATGTTGAGATTCTTGTGCGTAAATCGTCTCTTACATCCTGCCGAATGTCGTCAGTAATGTCTAGCGTGCCTAGGGAATCACGGATATAAGCGTCTAATCTTTCAACAGGGATGTCATCAACAACCGCAGGAACGGCATACCTTCTGCCATCCGCTGCTTTCATGTCTATACCACGGATTAGCTTTAATTCAGCTTCGCCAATGTTATAGAATTTCAAAATATTTTGCACCTCAATAGGAATGTTTGAGAAGCTTTTGGTAGAGTGTACAGCTAAATCAGCGGAAAGCATACGGGCAACGCCAGTCTTCATTGCGTTGTTCCAATAGTACATACCATTGAGCTTAAAGAAAGTTTGCTGCGCTTTGGACATCATACCGGGCAACGGGTCATCCGCACCAAATCTTGCGTGTACATCTCCAATAACAGCCTCAGCACCAATATCTAGCATATAAGATAACTCTTTTTGCTGTTCGTTTGGAAACAACTTAAATACATCACCAAGAGACTTAGCGTAAGACTCAAAGAAACCCCGACCTGTATTTGTTTGGATGAAGTTCGCTTTAGTAACAACATCACCAAATGATGTTATAACTGAATACCCTAGCTTTGTTATGTTCTGCAAAGCTCTAAACATTGCGCCGATTGCGCCCCAATCCAAACCTAATGCCCTAGCTTCTGAAGCCCCAATGTTTCTAGTAGAGCCATCAACTTCAGCAAATTGCCTGCGAATAACCTTCTCTTTAACCTTAGTCATGTTTAGGTCTTGGCCTTGACGCGCCCTCAAATCGTCAAGAACCCTATCAAGCATAGCCGCTGGGTTTGTGCCAAAAGTTTCCATTAAAGACAAAGCCTGTGCGTCATGCGCAAATCCGTCAAGGATGGATTGAACAAGGTTTTTGTTAGAGTACATAGTCGCGTATTTATGCGCTGACTTACCGTCCTTGAAATGAAGCACACGTTCGGAGCTTAACTTCTTAGCTAAGTTAGCTGGGCCTTTAAACCCTAAGATAGGGTCGCTCTTGCCAGCAACATCTCGCGGCCTGTCAGTCTTTTGGTGTATGCCAGTAACCAAAGCATTATGTATCTCGCTAAGAAACTTACGGCGTTCCGCTGATGTTTCCATGTCTTTGAATGTGGCTTCTTCATCTAGCAAAGGAAGTATGTCGGCAATCCATTTTTCCGCGCCAGCATCCATTATGCGTGATGGATTATGCACCTGTCTTGTGACATAGTTTGGTATTTCGTTTATGTATGAACCAGCCCTATTCTTTCTACGCAACAATCTTTTCTGCGCCTTACGAATGGCCTCAGCTATTCCCTGCGCTTCTTTATTGTTTGTTGAGCCTATGCCATCAAACAACTCACGGTAGATAAGCTCGTCAAGTTGGCCTGACCTGAATACACCAACCAGACCCTTCTTCTGCAAATCAGCAAGTAATCCACCAGCCGAGCTAAGATTTATTGCGTGTTGTCTAGCCCCAACACTGTTGCCGCGCCCTTCTTTAGCCACATCAAGAGTACCAACAAGCAATTCCTGAAGAGCTTTGCCGGGGTCATTAGGATACTTGTCCATCAAGGACTTTAGTTGCGCATAGCGTGTAGCGTTGATTAGCTTACTTCTGCGCTGGATTTTGGCTTTCTTGCGAGCATTCAAAGCAATTTCTTGAGCCTTAGCTTTTAGCGCATCAACTTGTGACTCACTAGTTATTTTATTGCCAGTTTTGACATACTCTTTGTAAAGAGAGTCTAGGATTTCCATAGCCTCTTCATCAAGCAGCTCACCGCCTGCTGTCCGAGAAGCATTCTTAATAACGTCTAAACACTGTTGCATTATACTTTACCAATCAAACATTGCGCGGCTGCTGCCGTTGCTTCGTCATAGCTTTGCGCTTTTCTTTCAAGTTCTGCCGCTGCTGTAACCTCATCAAGAATGTCTCTTGGGATAACTCCGGGTTCAACACTAGCTAACTGCGCTTCAAGCTGCTCAATCTCTTTGTCTATGGCTAAAGTTTCTTCATCGAATAAAGCATCTACTTTGTCCATTTCCTCCAGCTCATCAGCAAAGTCCTCAAGCTCAGGATATTCATCCGGCGCTTCATGCAATCTTTGCTGTAAGTCTGCAAACTCTTGTTCTGTCAGCCCATCAGGAATGTCAACTGGAACACGGTCGCCAGCTTCCTGAAGTTCCGCCTGTTCTTGTAGTATGGCGTTTATTTCAGCATCTGTGCGCCCTGTTGGGTCAATACCGTTGCGCGACAATTCCTCAAGCATGGCTTCAGCATTCTCAAACTCAGTCACCTTGTCGGCATCCATTTGAGAGTGCTTTTTTACACCCTGCCTCTTTTCACTTGAGATGTCGTCAAGTAATTGTGAAATAGTTGGACGCTCTGTGTAAAACCCTGCTTCAGTTAAAAGCTCTGCTAATTCATCCAGAGTTTTACCGCCTGCTAGTTTCTTTTTAGAGATGCGTTTTTGTCCGGGCTTCTTTTCTACCGCGCCACGTTCCTTATTAACAAGGCTTCTATCCTTGTCAAAGATTTGAATAATGTCACCAATGTTTTTCTCTTGAGTCCATACGCCACCATTTCTGCGTATAAATTGAAGCAAAGTCTCTGGCGGATTGTTTAGTATTTTCAAAGAGTTGGGTAAGCCAAATGCAACTTCGGTAACTTCCCCGGTAACTTTGTTCTTAACTTTGCGCGTCTTTTGTGGCGACAACATGGAGAAGCCGCGTCTAGGCGGAGCTGCCGGGCCTAGGCTATCAACTGTTTCGCGTAAGTTAGGGTCTGCTTTTAATGCTGGCTCTATATCTACTTGTCGGCCTTCAGCTAACTGCCCAACTGCCGTCCGTAAAAAGACTTCTCTATGCTTTGCGTTGCTTCTCTTAATCGCATCCGCAATAGCACCGCCACCAGCCTGCAAGCCAGCACCTAAAACGCCACCAATGGCTACGTTCATAAGGCTGTCAAAGAGAGTGTAGTTCGGGTCTTGCTCATATTTGGCTGCGCCGTAGACTAAAGGTTCTACCACTGCCGCACCAATACTACCTTCAACGCCGCCCCGTAATAGTCTCGCTTTTGTTGTGCCTGACTTTGCACCCAACTGCGCCCATCTAGCTTGGCCTACATACGGAATAAATGAAACACCAACATTGATAGGGTCTAACATACTGCCAATAAGCGACACGCCAAACTGCGCCGTGCCAGTAAAAAAGCCTCCCTGCGAACGATTAAGCACGCTCTGCCGCCGCATACGGTTGTCGTATCTTTCGGCAAGAATTAGGGCTGCGCCTTCGTATATTCCGTCACTTGGGACTTCTATTCCCTCACGATAGAATTGGCTTTCCTTGTATTCTTCTGGGGTTAACTTCTTGTATTTATTGCTAAAGTTATATAACTCAACTGTCCTGCCTAATGCAGACATTGGGTTTTCGTACAGCGTTTGCTCGAATGTAGCGCCAAGAACATCAAGCGTGCCAACCTTGTCTTCGTTAAAGTAATTGTTGGCTAGTGCCGCATCATAGCGTTGTGGTTCAGTAAATATAGCCATTAGTCTGGGAAATACTCTTCTATAAATCCTGTGATATCTTGCGTTGGGTAAGGTGGAATTGCTCCACCCTGCATATTTTGCAACACCTTCAAATCTCTCACCAAGGTTTGTTTAGCGTTCACGCCATTAGCTACTGTCATTCTTCCTTCACGAACATCCAAATCAATCTTGTTTATTTGCATATTAATATCAATGATGTCTTGTGCAGCCTGCGCCTCAAGCCTTTTCTCGGCCTTCCGAACATCAAGGGCATCTTGGAAGTTAAACTCAAATCTAGTTCCGCCATCAACTTCGTCACCAAACGCATTCCTGTTAAACATCACTTCGTTGTCATATTTGTCTACAAGAATCACTCCGGTGTCATCCGTGTTAGTTCTCCATCCGCCATCATCTACAATCATCTGAGCGTACAGTCTGGCAGCCTCTTCTCTTGTCCCGGCATAGCCAAAATTAGACGGTGGGATGTGTAGTCTTTCTGCGATAAAGTCTACCGTTAAACGCTGGTTCAAAACTTCCATTGCAATATCAGAGCCAGTTTTACTGCCATCGCGGTCAGCAACTTGGATACGTCTAGGAATGCGAACAACTTTGCCGTTTTGCTCTACAAAATCATACGACTTCAATATAATAGACGCCGCTTCTTCAGCCGCCGCAGACGGGGACATATCATTTAGCGCAACTTTAACTTTGGCTAATTTAACAATGGCATCCCTAATGCCTAACATCGAGTTAACTCTTGAGTCTGTTGCGCTTCTGCTTAGGATTCCGTTAATAGATTCACTACCAATATAAGATGCAAAAAAATCTTTCATCTCATCTGTAACGCTATTGTTAATTTCGGATTTTTCTTCTCGCGCTAAATCAAGACTATTCTCATCAATGCCCTCAGCATTTAGAACGTCTAATGCGCTTGAACCACCAACGTGCATAGCAACATTCATTGCGGATGTTATTAATCCATCATTAATTCCGTTAGTCATAGCAAGATTATAAATATCCAGCGTTTCGCCATTCTCAAAGGTAACGGTTTCACCTTGAAACTGAGACATGAACTCTTGGGTAGCCTGCAATCTTTGTGCAGCATCAAGGTCAGGAAGAGTTTCTTTAAGAGTCTTGGCTTCTGTATTTGTGTAGGGCTTCATCTGGAACAACGGGATGCCCATTTGATTTTGCATCTTTATAATTTCAGAACGAGTTGGAGCTTGCCCATTATTAAGCATCTTGTAGGTGTCAACTACATATCCGCCAATATCCTCAGCCTTTGCCGCTACTTGACCATCAACAACCTTATTGAAAGAATCACGCCTTAAAACTGCCATGTCTGCGCCAACACCAGTGCGTAACGCTTCATCCGCCTCATCAGACAACTTCTTTCTATATGCAGCTATTTCTTGAGGAGAAGCAAAGGCCAGAGTTAACGCCGCGTCTAATTGTGTTTGTGCAGCCTCTAACTTGTTTCGCAGGGTTTGAGCTTGGGTTGGCTTGCCAAGCATATCTAATCTATCTGCGGCAACCATTCCGTCTTGCATATATTTACCAGAATTACCTATATCCAGAATCATAGAAGCAATAGCGTTATCACCCATAGTGATAGCTTTAACGGACTCTGATGTTTCTAATTTGTTTATATACGATTCAAGTGGGGCAGCTAACTTTGCTCTCTCCTCAAGTGTCATAGTTTCATAACGAGATGTTGAGCCAAGCCTGATAGCATCATAGAGGGCAACAACATCATCGTATGACTTATTGTCTAAGATTATAAGCTGGTTAATACGCTCGGCTTCTGCAAAAAGAACTAAGTCTTCTTTGGTTGCCGACATTGGCAGTCCAATTTCTTGAGCTTGCCTAACGACCTCAAGCATATCTTCCATAATGATGTCTTGCTTTGACAAACCGGGGCCAACAGTTTGCCCCTCAGCGTCAGACCAATCCCTAAACAACGAAATTAATCTGTCTTCGTAAAGTTTGGAGTCATCTTCTATCTGTCTAGTAAATGCGTTCTTCCTGCCGTCAGCTACACGGTAATCTACTCTGGCAGTTAACTGAGACTTTAGTTTAGCTTTGACAGAACTAGGTAAGTTTTTGATGCCATCAATTTTGTTTAGCTCTTTTTGAAAGTAGCCACTTGCCTTGCTATCAAATTCAGTCAAGGTTCTGCTAACATCACTAGTGACAAATTCCATAGCCATGTTGTCTATGGTTTGATTGTATTGTTGCTCGAACCTATTTAACTCTACTTCCTGCCTTTTCTTCTCAAAAGCACTAGCAACCTCAGAAACTTTTCCAAGAACATCTTGAGCGGTTTCAAACGGAGTAAGCGCAGCTTGCTCGAACACGCCTGATTGCAAGCGCGGAGCTAACTGGCCTGCCGACATTTCTACTGTTGGGCCTAACCCTCTGTTATAAATAGGTATTTGAGGCATAGTTTATCCTATCCCGTAGTCAGAAAATGATGTGTATCCAAGGTTAACTGATGTGCCTGCCGCGCCAGTAACCCCACCAAGAAGAGAACCTACGGCAGCAGTCCTATACGATGCTGAACGTACAGCACCCTCTATTCTGGCTTGTTCCGCCTCCGCTGCTTTTCTAGCTTGTTCAACACTGGATGCGTATTGAATAAACGCCGCGTCCTTTTCAATCCCGTATTTAATGTCAGCTAGGGCTTTGAATGTGCTTCCTGTAATTTGAACGCCAGACTTTGCAGCAGAAGTAACAGCCGTTCCGTACAGACGCCGACCATTATCTCTAACCCTAGCTTCACTCTCACGCTTCTGACGAGCAAGAAGAATGCCTTCGTTCTCAATAACCTGAGCATTGTATTCGTTAATCTGTTGAGCTTGCTTGGCTGCGGCTCGGTTGCCCTTGAACCCGGCAACACCACCAAGAACCTGACTGCCAACAGCTACGGCGGTAAAAGGTTCCATTATGCTACCCTCGCTACTCTAAAATAGTCTTCACCGTTAACACCATACTTACTCATAATGCCTTCATCCTTAAAGCCTAACCATGAAGCAAACCTAAGACTAACCTCATCGTCAACGTGTATCGTAGCCTGAACTCTGCGCAAGTTGTTAGCTTCAATTATATCATCAAACATCCGTTTTGTATAACGAGCAAAAACAAGGCCATTGCCCCGTAACTTAGGTGATACAAGAGTCCAAGCCTCTCCCACGCCTTCCCACATCATATGGATACCGCCCGTAGCCAATACCGTTTCTCCGTCTATAAGAGTGCTGCCTAAAGTAGTTTGGCCTTCAACCAGCAATCGCCTATCAAATTCATAACCAACATCAATGTCATATACATCCTGTTTGACGTAACCCCTCAACTTATACATCAAATGTGTTAGACCTCCTCATAATAGCAAGCACAGACATAGGTAATGGCTGCGACTGTCTTACATACACACGGGCATCATTATCATAACCCGATGGGAAAACAATCTCTTTGTCACCAGTGAACATAGGCACAGCCTCATCCATTGCCATGCTTGAGTCCCGGAAAGGCAGGCGGTCAAGGTTGTTGACGTCAGGCCCAAGTTCTGCGCCAACAGTGTTTAAGAAGCGCACAGTGACACCGTGTATTCTTTTTATCTTGCCCTGAGATATACCATCATCAGCACCACCTTCTAGTCGCAGGGTTTCAATAATTGAATTGTAGCTATACCCAACGTGGACAGTAGATGATGACCTATCTAGCGTTATAATGCCCCCTGAAACGGTCTTATCTGCGTGTGCAGCGCCATCAGCAAGAATCTGCACCGTTTCACCCTCTAAGTGGTCAAGGCCGCTGATGGTCGTTGTAGGGCTTCCTGAGTATGTTAAGCCACTATCAAGGTAAAAGGCATCTGCTACGTTTGTGCCAAAGTAAATTGGCTTCATATAAACAATGTGCCGGACAGTAGAGCCGTTAATTATTCTTTTAACAGACATATAAACTTGGTCTTCTGCACCGCTTGGAATACTGGCAATACTCTCTACTTCTGCCACACCCCCTAATGCGTGACTATGCCATGCTACTGTTTGGTTTGCTGGGTCATAGGAAAGCCCAATTAAAACACCATCAGAGCGAACAAACCAGAGAATAAGCTCAGGTTCTTGTTGCCAAGTCATGTCGATTAATCCACCCTTGGCTAGGTGTTCCGCAAGAACAGTAAGGTCGCGCCCAACAAGGCCATCAGTGTCTAAGCTAAACTGAACTTCTTTTACTTTTTCGCCACCCTTCTGGATTAAGATTGTGGTAGAGCCTGCTCGCAAAGGTCTAACATCCCCAGACCCAAATGTAGTTTCACGCAACACGTTAACATTTGTGGGACTTACTGGCGTAGAACCTGTTCCACCTGACAGGGTGAACTCTGAGCTTGTCGTCAAGATTTGCAAGAACCGCGCTGGCAACAGATGCTTAATAACATTTACTTTGTCCGAAGCAATCGTAATATTAACTGCATCATCGTCTAAAATGCCGGGGGTGTGGTTCTCAAAGTCAGCAGATACAGAACCAAAAATAGTTTGTGGCTGCCCTACCGTGCCAGCAAAATACAAACGCTGTTCGTAAAAACCTACTGCCCGTGGAAAACCTTGGTCGCCACCAAAAGCACCTAATGACCAACGTGTTGTTGCGTTAGCTGCACCAATAATATGGTCTGGCAAAACGGATACACCTTTGTCATCTTCCTGCACAACAGCAGTAACCGTGGTTGAGTTGGTAAATGCAGTAATCTTCACATAGCCTGTGTCATCATGCTTGTATTCCCAATCAATAGCACCGTATGTTTCTATGCCAGACAGATGCACGGGAGGTGTGTTGCCTGATGTTTGGGTTGAGCCTGTCACTTGTTCATACACATGACCATCATAACGGACACTTTCGCCATCAGCATAGCTTGTGCTGGCTGCCCATTGGTCATGCTCAATCTCAAGGATTTCTCTGAAGCGGATATAGCGTCCTACGTCATCACTAGTAAATAATGCTGCTGAAGCAGTGATAGTTACCGTGCCAGTCGATGCTGATGCGTACAATGTTGTGGATGTAGCGTTCTCATCTAAATATGGCCCGTCAACAAAATCAATGTCGGACAAGGTAAAACTGCTTGCAGTTAATCGCGTTAACTTTGCTGGCTGATGGTCTTTATGCGCTAAGTACAGAACATCCGCTGATTGAGTGTAATTTAACTCAAATATCTCAGTCACTGAATACGGTGTTGCCACCTCAACGGGAGAGCCACCAGACAAAAGCAAGCCACCATCTACATAAAAGCGCATATAGTTTGCGCCAAGCTCGATAATGTAAGCTTGCTCGTCACTAAACTCAAAAGGTATTAAGCGTACCTTACCGCCGCTCTTTGATGAGCCTGCATAATATGTGCCGGGTCTGCGAGTAACACCGCCCTGTGGGAAGACAAGCATATTGCTAATCTGTTGTGCAGCGCCGTTATACTTCTGTAAATCTATGCGTCCTTCTAGGCGCGGAGAGAACTCGCCAGCTTGGAAGTTGGTGACAATAGTTGATACGCGAGCCATATTAGAACCTTATATTTACAAAGTCGTCAGCAATCATCTTTTCCGGCATACCTTCCATGGCATCAATAGACCGTGCTTCGCGTAACCTTTCCTTAAACATCGTTTGCATAGTCTGCATAACGGTAGTGCTTCCGGTAATTGCATAAGCAGTGTCAGCAGCTAAACCGTGCGCAATGCTACTGCGCAGCAAAGAGTCATATTGTTCGGTGTCAGTTATTCTGGCTAGATAGGTAATCTTGCAAGTAGCTTCATTAGTTAAAATCTTACGGCCTTCAATCTTGAACATAACCCGTGAGTCATAAGCAGCAATCTCGCTATCAACATTGCTATCCCAAAACGACAGCACTCTCTCACAATACGGGTCTGTTGGTAATGTATATTGATAACTAAACCCAAAAGCAGGAGTGGCAGTGTCTTGCGGAAGCGATGTTCTGCGGATGCAAGTGTTCCAAGGATGGGAGCGAATAATAGTATCCCGTACTGTCTCGAACCGTCTGTTGCAGAGGCGAGCTTCTTTTGAGTTTTCAGTTAAAGATGCAATGGTAGCAGCGCCAAGCAAATCCATTGCCTCGTTACAAATATCAACTACTGATGCCATTACTTTACCAATCTTTCTACCATGACTAATGCGCCTTGGCTTAAATTACTATCACCGCCAGCCACAACCTTGCCGGACTTTTTTGCCTCATCAACAAGCTTAATAAGCTTTTCCGTAGGCAGTATTATAACAGTTTCCTCGTCAAGTACAAAACACCAGAAATCAGCTTCTGTCGTTGATATGCCTGACGGCTTGCCTCTACAAAAAAACTCCACAAACACTCTACCAGTTTGTGAAGCCTTGAAGTCGCGTTTTATCTCCAATTTCTTGGACTCTAATACATCAGCCAACCATTTCTCTTGAAGCTGACCAACTTTCAAATCGTATCTAAAGTCACTGTTGTATTTCACACAACCCCCTAAAAAGAAGGGGCGGCGAACCGCCCCTACTCTACTTAGTCAGGAGACTCATCGCAGTCAATCTGGACTACTTTGGCCTCTTCCATGCGAACTGCGCCGATAGACATGCAGTAGTACACTTGGGTAGCGTAGCTCTTGTCTGCACGTTCATCAATGCGAGCTGAGATGTCTTTGCCCAATCCAAGGGTAACGCCATCTTCTGCCCATGCAAAACAGTTGCGAACATCGTCTGTCTCAGAACCATCGCTGGTTGTTAGACGGTTGGTCATGATGAACTTGAAGCCCATGAAGGTATCCAGCTCACCCTGAACAAGCGCTTTGACAGAGTTGAAGTCACTTGAAGTTACGTTGGTGTCAGCAAGCAAAGCCTGAATCTGGCTTGGGCCGACAGCAATATAACGCTGAAGTGATGGGTCAACATCACCTGAATCAAGCATATACTTCGCTTCGCGCAGTTTTGCGAGGGTCAGGTTGGTATTGCCATTAGCAATGCTGTTGGTGATTGTAGCAGAACCTGAACCAGTTTCGCCTGTTGCAGCAGTGCCGAGAGCAGCGGCGATGATAACATCATCCATTGCACGACCCATAGCAGCAGCAGCAGCGCGAGCATAGGTTGAGGTTGGGTCAATGAGCATACGAATCTTGTCTTGGTCATCAATCAAGTCAGCATACTCATAGTCTGCCAAAGTTAGACGTCTCCGTGAATGTGGAGTGTCAATCTGTGGTGTATCGGCATGACGAGTTGTACGAGCCTGAGCCGTAGCCACACCAATCTGGTCGATAAATGCGTTTTTGCCAACAACATTCTCAATGCGAACCGCATCACGCAGACGAGAACCCATCTGCTGTGATAGCATCTGCACATTAGCAGAATACTGTTGGACAAACGCGGTAGTTACTTGTGTAGACATAATAAACCTCTTGTTCTACTAAGTTGCGATTGTCATTTGCGATGCGCTACCCTTACGGACGCTTCTGGGATTTTTAGCCCCCCTGTGGCTATCGTCTTTCCGATTGTCAACAGGACGACTTTCATCGCTACCCTGCATGACCCACTCATAGTATTTATCTGCGAGTGAAGCCGGATTTAATACGTCTCGCATAGAACCAAATTCTATGGCAAGACGCAAACAGTCTAGGCGTGTCTGGATTTTATCAAGCTCATCCATGAACCATGCCCATCAATTCTTGCATCCGCTGGATTGCCTGTTGGCGTCCAACAACATTCTTTCTGTCCCAATATGCGTGTGACTTGTCATTCATAATGGCATCAATCTCATTTTGAGCTGCTTGCCTACTTAGAGTGCGAGCCATTGGCGCATCCGCAACAGTGTCTTCAGTTGTCATATTATGACGAAAATCCGCCATTTTTGCAAATGCTTTGATAAAATCTGGATGGTTGCCGACCTTAGTGCCGTCAGCCAAACGCATATCCAGCATCTCTAAAGAGCCAAAGGATTCGACAACTTCCTTCGCCATGGAAAGCTTGTTGCTAAAATTATCGCCCCATTCTTTCTTTAGAGACAACTCAGTATCTTGCATAACTTGTGCATCTCGCTCTTCCATGCCGGATTCACTTTGTGACGCAAGTGATTGATAATACTCAAGAATACCGCTTGCCTGCTGTGGACTTAGCCGTAGCTTATGAGCCATGTCAGAGTATTCTTTAGCAATATCCTCTGTAATGATGTTGCCATCAGCCTTAATCTCATAGCCATCAGATGTTTCTGGGCGACCAAGCCGAGAGTAAATTCGGTCTAAGTCTTCATCTGTTGGGTTAACTGGCAATGGAATCTTATCCGCGCCAATAAGTTTTTGTGCGTTAACGTAAGACCTAGCTAAGTTTTCAACATCCTTGATTGGGGATAGGCTAGGGTGGTCACGCAATTCTTCTGGAATCATTCCTAGAAAATCGTTACCAGACCCGCCTTGCGCCACTTCCGCTGGTGTTTCCATCAGCGTAGTTTCAGGCTGGGCTACCTGTTCGACATTTTCTTCTGACATAGTTACTCCTCTGTCATCATGTTGTAGATGTGGAGGATAACCGCTCGCTTACCCTCCTCGAAAGCTGTGGCATTAGCATCGCCAGCCACATAACTTAAAGCCCTCCAATTACAACGGGCCTCAAGGTCTTTTAGAACCTTCTTGGAAACATCAGTCCCAAAGGTTTGCTTATACATATCCCTAAGCTGCGTTAATTCTTTCACTGATTACCTCCAACCATACGAACCGCCTGCGCTGCTTGCGCAGTTGTGTAGACATCTTCTTGCTCACGCTGGCGCTCCATCTGTTCTTGTTGCGCAGCTTCACGCTGTTCACGCATCTCAGCAATCTCTGCCATTGAGCGCATTGTTGTCTTAGGCACACCTAACGCATCGGTGACATGGCGCACTAACCCGTCAGGGTCAATGTGGTCGCCAACAGGTAAAGCTTCAGACAGAGGCATGAGTATCTCAAGAGCCTTCATTGTGTTGTTCAGGCTAGTTGCCTTTTGAGCCTTAGCAAGAGGTGATACATATTCAATATCCACATTGCGCCCCTGCAATACTTCAGGTGCTGGCGCAAGCATATTGGCACGAAGCATCAATGAGAAGATACGGTCAATTAGAGGCCGCAGCATCTCATTCATCAATCTTCCCAGCACAGGGCCAATAACCCTCATCCGCTCTTCCTGCCTTTGCATGACTTCAGTAGCCGTCATGCTTGGTGAGCCAGAGGAAAGAATCTGGTCAACATAGAACGCAGAACGAATAGCTGAACGTCGCTGCTCTTCCATGTTCAACCCAATAGGAATGTTTGCACCAGTGTTCAACGGAGTAATTGTTTCCCTTGAGCCAGACCGGAAGAAATTTAGACCGCCGGGTTGTGTTCTAATTGGCAAAAGAAAGCCGTCATCAGGAACTAACAAAGGTGGGTCAATCTGCTTTTGTGCGGCCTGAATGATTGTTTTGGACATCAGATTTAACATCTTAACGTCAGGCAGCGCAGTCATTGCCGGGCTTCTTCCCATAACTTCGCCAGTAGCTTTTAAGAACCGTGGCACGACATACGGCAATTCTTCAAAGCCGCCTTCAGAAATAATCTGTTTGTCTTCCATGCTGATGTAACAGGACATGAAAGGCATATTTGATTTATCGCCCTTTGTGACATCTCTTTTTGTGCGCGGATGTACGGCGTGTAGGATGGTGACATCATCGTCTGGGTTCTTTTCAAAAATTCTAGCAATATAATTCCCGACATTCTCTAACCCAAATCTTTCTACTGCTTGTGAAGCTGTCATTTCATATTCGCGGAAGACGGCATCAACCATGCCATACTGGTCTTCAGTCACATAGTATTCCGAAATATGTCGTGTGCTAAACCGCAGTCTGCCTTTATCCATCTCGCAGAACATACAAGCCGTGCCAAACACAACCAAGTCAACATAAACCTCATGAACCTCAGTCTCAAAATTAGACTGGTTCAATGCTCGCATCATACGCATACTGGTGTCTTGCAGCCATTCACGCACTTCATCATCACGGTTAACATCTTCATCTTTTAGGTCAAGATGAAACCAAGGCGCACTGCCGCTTGTCAACATCCCGTGAAGGAACGCAGCCATTAAGTCGATGGACTGTAAAGCTGTGCCGTCATAAATAAACTCCATTCGCTTCTCACCGCGAGAACGCTTCTTAACAATGTCTGCCTTGCGTGGCAGCATATAATCAGCAAGCTCTTGATAATGGGTATCCCAAGTATCTCTGCGTGTCTTAGCGCTGTTGTAACGCTTTATGAGGTCTTCAGCTTTAGCCATAATCTAACTCATCAATGTTGGTTTTTTGGTTGTCGGAGCAGCCGTATCGCCGAGAGCGCCTGCAACAATGGTCGAGCCAGTACCCTTACGCCGCTTCTCTTTCGCCATCATAGCCTCTTCTGCCAAAGCCGTAGCTTTGCCAATATCCGGTTCAGGCGGAGGGGGTGGAGGG
>Ga0181595_10001146_pt1 | contig 29050 bp, 24 predicted proteins | sample 041ome_7_FD_145604 | JGI IMG/M metagenome (GOLD analysis project Ga0181595, IMG submission 145604) | Coastal salt marsh microbial communities from the Groves Creek Marsh, Skidaway Island, Georgia - 041401AS metaG (spades assembly) | ecosystem: Environmental > Aquatic > Marine > Intertidal zone...
AGCCATCGAAAGGTAGTATCCCAGCAAAACAAAAACGTGCCTGGATGAAAACAGATTATTTAGAAGAAGTACTAAGAGCTGGATTTAGTCGGGTGTTTGAAAATTAATCACTCATGCGGGAGCCCTGAGGCGCTTAAGCGCCTGTCAAAAAGGCCGCCTGCAATTGCTCAACAATCGGCTGGTTAGCATCGGGCAGCGATAACTGGTCCAGCTCACTCAGCTCTGCCCAATATAAAGGCTGCCCCTCAGCGCCATGCGGTTCGCCGCTAAAGTCGGTAACCAGATAAATATCCAGCAACACACAACGCTCCGGATATTCATGATGCAGCTGCATAAAAGGCTCGGCCTCTAATACTGTAATGCCGATTTCCTCAGCCAGCTCGCGCTTTAACGCCGCCGCTACCGTCTCGCCCTGCTCCAGCTTACCGCCGGGAAACTCCCAGCGGTTAGCCTGATGCTTACCGGCAGCGCGTTTGGCCAACAGCACCTGCTGTTGGCGCAAAATCACGCCAACAGCGACATGCAGTAACGGCTTAGCTAAGCTGGCCATGGCACTGCTTATACTTTTTGCCAGAGCCACAAGGACAAGGATCGTTTCGGCCTACCTTAGTGCCGTCACGATACACCGGCGTTGCGCCACGTACCCCTTCCGGTAACTCACCACCGACGTGCTCCGCTTCGGCGTGTTGATACTGATGCGGTACCTGGTCAGCTTTACGGCGTTGTTCTTCTACCGCTTCCACATCTTCAGACGCCCTTACCTGTACCCGGCTTAAAATGCCGATCACATCCAGCTTCAGGTTTTCCAGCATAGTGGTAAACAGCTCAAAGGCTTCGCGCTTATATTCCTGTTTCGGGTTCTTCTGCGCATAGCCACGCAGGTTAATGCCCTGCCGCAGATGGTCCATCGCCGCCAGATGCTCTTTCCAGTGGCTATCGAGGCTTTGCAACATAATGGCTTTTTCAAACTGGCGTAACACCTGTGGCCCCACCATTTGCTCTTTCAGGGCATAGGCGGCGCCGACATCTTGCTGAATGCGTTCACGCAGTTTTTCTTCAAACAGTTTCTTATCGTCTTTCAACCACTGACCAATCGGCAGCTCAACCCCAAAGTCGGCTTGCAAGCGTTGCTCCAGACCCGGGATATCCCACATTTCGTCCAGCGATTGTGGCGGAATATATTCGTTAATCACCCGTTCGACCACATCTTCACGGATAGTGTGAATGGTTTCACTGATTTCCTCTGCATCCAGCAGATCATTACGCTGCTCGTAGATAACTTTACGCTGATCATTGGCAACGTCATCGAATTCCAGTAATTGCTTACGGATATCAAAGTTACGGGCTTCTACTTTACGCTGCGCATTTTCAATGGCACGGCTAACCCAAGGGTGCTCAATGGCTTCGCCCGGTGCCATACCGAGCTTACGCATCATGCCGGCCATCCGATCCGATGCGAAAATCCGCATTAGCGCATCTTCTAACGACAGATAAAAACGTGACGAGCCAGGGTCGCCCTGACGACCAGCACGGCCGCGGAGCTGATTATCGATACGGCGTGATTCATGCCGCTCAGTACCGATAATATGCAAGCCACCTGCCGCGATCACCGCATCGTGACGCTGCTGCCAGTCTGCTTTAGCGGCAGCGATTTGCTCGTCTGTGGCATCCGCACCCAAGGCTTTTAATTCAGCCTGTAAGCTACCGCCCAGCACGATGTCGGTACCCCGACCGGCCATATTAGTGGCAATAGTAACAGTACCGGCACGGCCGGCATCGGCAATAATCTGCGCTTCGTTAGCGTGGAACTTGGCGTTTAATACCTGGTGGGTAATTTTTGCTTTGTGTAGCAGGCTGGATAAGTACTCTGAGCTTTCAATCGAAGCGGTACCGACCAACACCGGGCGCTTGGCATCGCGTGCTTGTTTGATGTCCTCGATGATGGCGTTGTATTTATCTTCTGCCGTCAGGTACACCAAATCAGCCATATCGTTACGTACCATTGGCTTATTGGTTGGTACTACTATGGTTTCCAGGCCATAAATTTGCTGGAATTCAAAAGCTTCAGTATCGGCGGTACCGGTCATGCCGGCCAGTTTGTCATATAAACGGAAGTAGTTCTGGAACGTAATCGAAGCCAGCGTCTGGTTCTCGTTCTGGATCCGCACGCCCTCTTTGGCTTCAACCGCCTGGTGTAAGCCTTCTGACCAGCGACGGCCTTCCATAGTCCGGCCGGTGTGCTCATCAACAATCACGATTTCGCCGTCTTTAATCACATAATCGACGTCGCGCTTAAACAGCTGGTGCGCCCGTAAGGCAGCATAAACATGGTGCAGTAAGGTGATATTCGCAGCGGAGAATAAGGTGTCATGCTCGCCAATCATGCCCTGCTCGCGCAGCATCTCTTCAACTTTGATCTGGCCTTGCTCGGTCAGGTAAACCTGCCGCGCTTTTTCGTCCACGGTAAAGTGACCATCACCGTGCTTGCCTTCTTCGTCTTCTTTTTCCTGTTTTTCCAGCAGCGGTACCAGCTTGTTAATTCGCTTGTACAGCTCAGAGCTGTCTTCGGCCGGGCCGGAGATAATCAGCGGAGTACGGGCTTCGTCGATTAAAATCGAGTCGACTTCGTCGATAATGGCGTAGGCCAGGTCACGTTGTACCCGGTCCTGCGGTGAGAACGCCATATTGTCGCGCAGATAGTCAAAGCCAAACTCGTTGTTAGTACCATAGGTAATATCGGCAGCATAAGCTTTTTGCTTTTCCGGATGCGGCATGCCTGGCACGTTAACGCCAACCGTTAAACCGAGGAAACTAAATAGCGGCTCGTTAGTTTGCGCATCGCGTTTTGCCAGGTAGTCGTTAACAGTAATCACATGTACAGACTTGCCGCTAAGCGCGTTCAGATAGGCAGGCAGCGTAGCGGTCAGGGTTTTACCTTCACCGGTGCGCATTTCAGAAATCTTACCCTGATGCAGCACCATACCGCCAAGTAGCTGCACATCAAAGTGCCGCATGCCAAATACGCGCTTACTGGCTTCACGCACTGTGGCAAAGGCTTCCGGCAGAAGATCGTCCAGGCTGCTGCCGTTTTGCACCCGCTGCTTGAATTCGCTGGTTTTATTTTTTAATTGTTCGTCACTCAGCTTTTCGTATTCGGCTTCCAGCGCGTTAATTTGCGCCACGTGTTTTTTCAGTTTCTTCAGAAAACGGTCGTTGCGGCTGCCAATTATTTTGGCGAAAAGATTTCCAAACATTATCCCAATACCATATTAAGTTTAAACTGCATGCCCTACGCCGCTTGCTGAGGCAACTAAGGTGATTGCAGCCCTGGCGTCGCCAGTATTAATTTTTGCTGTTACCTGCGCACCAGGCCAGTTGTTGGCAGATGTTAGCAGGATATGGCGCTAAAAACAGTGCCTTTCAAGGCTTAAGCTATGGCTGTATGCAAAAAACTGCTACAATTTTTGCCGATATCTGTCTGTGGTACCTTGCCTGATGAAACGCTATAACCATAAACCTGAAGATCTGAGCCGGCTGTTAAGCCACGGTCAGCTATCGGGTATTCAACAGCAGTTTAGCGTGCTCAGCCAGTTTAATCAGGTGCTGGCCGAGCTGTTGCAAACGCCACAACTGGGCTTTTGTCAGGTTGCCAATATCAAAGATGGCCGGGCTGTCATTTTATGCAGCTCAGCGGCCTGGGCCACCCGCCTGAAAATGCAACGCGACGCCATTTTAGCCAATTTCCGGCAGAAAATCTTGCCTGATTTAGCGGGTCTCGACATCGAAGTTTCGCCCAATGGTCAGAATAAACCGTTTAGTGTGCAGGAAAAGGCAGCAGCAGCCTATCAGGTGAAAAAAGGTGGTCTTAGCGAACAGAATCGTCAGCAACTGGCCGCGTTAGCCGCCAGCAGTGATGGCCCGGTACAACAAGCTTTGCAGCGCTTACTGAAACCCTGAAAACAAATCGGGCCGCAGAGCGGCCCAATTCAACATTCAACATTCAACATTCAACATTCAACATTCAACATTCAACATTATGCCAACTGCGGCGCCAAAAACGAAATCGGCATCTCGGCTTTGTCTTCAAAGGTCACAAATTCCCAGTTTTCCTGGTTAGCTAACACGGCACTTAACAGCTGGTTATTCAGGGCGTGACCGGTCTTGTAAGAGCGGAATTCACCCAGAATGCTGTAACCGGCCATATACAGATCGCCAATGGCATCCAGAATTTTGTGCTTGATAAACTCATCGTCGTAGCGCAGGCCGTCCTGGTTTAATACCCGGTACTCGTCCAGCACCACGGCGTTATCCATGCTACCACCTAACGCCAGGTTGTTAGCGCGCAGGTATTCCACTTCATGCAGGAAACCAAAGGTGCGGGCACGGCTAATTTCTTTGATAAAGGCCGCAGCAGAGAAATCCATTACCAGATGCTGGGTGGTTTCAGAGATTACCGGGTGGTTAAAGCTGATGGCGAAGTCCAGTTTAAAACCATTGTAAGGCTTAAACTCGGCCCACTTATCGCCATCTTCTACCCGCACAGTCTGCTTAATACGGATAAACTTTTTTGCCAGCCGCTGTTCGCTGATACCTGCTTCCAGCAACAGATAGACGAAAGGATTGGCGCTACCATCCATAATCGGGATTTCCGGCGCATCGACATCAATCACCAGATTGTCGATGCCCAGACCGGCGATAGCGGCCATCAGGTGTTCGGTAGTAGAGAGGCGCACGCCCTGCTCATTAATTAAACAGGTGCACATCACCGTATCACCGACCAGTGATGGCGTGATCTTAAAGTCAATTACCGGGTCCAGGTCTACACGCCGGAATATAATTCCAGTGTTATCGGGTGCAGGCCGGAGAGTAAGCGTAACCTTTTCCCCTTTGTGTAACCCGACGCCGACAGAACTGACTGTTTGGCTGATGGTACGTTGTTTAATCATAATTTTATCCTGCTCATTTACTAAGCAAACAAAATGGGCGCGAAGCATAGCACATGACTGCAACTATGCCAAATATTGGCTGAACAGCAAATGAACTCCATTAACTGCTGAGCTTAAATCGCCACTACCTGTTACCGCACACTGTTACCGCACAATTTGCGGTATTAGTCAGCCTGTTTGCGTAAAAAGGCCGGGATATCAAAAATATCAATACCGCCACCTTTTGGCTCAGGTTGCACCTTGGTTTGTAATACTTCTTCACGCTGTACTACTGGCTGCGGTGCGCTCTGGCGCATGGTATTACCATGCTGTACATAGCTGTGGCTGACCGGCTCGGCACGGTGATGCGTTGGTACCAGGCTGATATCTGGTTTGCGATCCGCACCAATACCAGTGGCAACGACGGTCACCCGCAGCTCGTCACGCATTTCCGGATCGATAACAGCACCGACGACAACGGTCGCGTTCTCAGAAGCGAAAGCTTTTACTGCGTTACCAACAGTTTCAAACTCTTCGATACTGATATCCAGACCAGCAGTGATATTCACCAGAATGCCACGGGCGCCGGATAAATCGATATCTTCCAGCAGCGGGCTGGAAATAGCCTGCTCGGCAGCTTCTTCAGCACGATCCGGGCCGGTAGCACGACCGGTACCCATCATCGCAGTACCCATTTCTGACATCACAGTACGTACGTCAGCAAAGTCGACGTTGATCAGACCTGGGCGGGTAATTAATTCTGCGATACCCTGCACCGCACCTAACAATACGTTATTGGCTGCTTTAAACGCATCCAGCAGGCTGGTGCCTTTACCCAGCACTTTTAACAGTTTGTCGTTCGGGATAGTGATCAGCGAATCAACATGTTTGCTCAGCTCTGCAATACCTTCATCGGCAAAGGCGGTGCGCTTTTTACCTTCGAACGGGAACGGTTTAGTCACCACGGCAACAGTCAGAATGCCCAGCTCTTTCGCGACTTCTGCTACGATTGGCGCAGCACCAGTACCGGTACCGCCACCCATACCCGCGGCGATAAACACCATGTCAGCGCCTTGCAGCGTTTTCTTGATGGTTTCGCGGTCTTCTTCCGCTGAGCGGCGACCAATCTCCGGATTGGCGCCGGCACCTAAACCTTTGGTTACGGCAGCACCCAGTTGCAGCGTCACATTGGCGGACGAATTACGCAGAGCCTGCGCATCGGTATTCGCCGCAATAAACTCTACACCTTCGATATTGCTGGCGACCATATACTCGACAGCGTTACCGCCACCACCGCCAACCCCGACAACTTTAATGACAGCTTCTTCGCTGTGGTTTTCCATTAACTCAAACATAGCTCTCTCTCCGTTTTATTACGCTTACTCAAAACTGACCGTTAAACCAGCTGCTGATTTTTTTAAATAGCCCGCTGACTGTATCGCGGCTCTGACCGGCAGCTTTTTGTTGGCTGCGTACGTCTTTGCCGTATAGTAATAAGCCAATGACACTGGCATAAGCCGGATCACTGACATAATCCCGTAAACCTGTGACATGCATCGGATACCCGAGCCGCACTGGCATCTGAAAAATGTCTTCAGCAAATTCGACTGCGCCTTCCATCTTGGCAGTGCCACCGGTTAACACCAGGCCAGCCGCAATTTGCTCTTCTAAACCACTGGAGCGGATTTCTTCCAACACCAATTCAAATAATTCCTGATAACGTGGCTCTACCACTTCCGCTAGCGTATGCCGCGACATCGAACGCGCCGGCCGGCCACCGACACTGGGCACTTCGATGCTTTCTTCTTTACCCACCATACTGCGCAAGGCGCAGGCGTACTGCACCTTGATGTCTTCGGCATGGCTGATTGGGGTACGGAAGATTTTGGCGATATCACTGGTCACCTGATTACCGGCGACCGGGATCACAGCGGTGTGGCGCAAAGCACCATTGGTAAAGATGGCAATATCAATAGTACCACCACCAATATCGACGACACAGACACCCAACTCTTTTTCATCATCAGTTAATACCGCATAGCTGGAGGCCAGCGCGCTGAAAATTAACTGGTCGACGTGCAGACCACAACGCTCGACACATTTTTCGATATTTTTTGCCATATCATTGGCGCAGGTAATGATATGGGCACGGGCTTCCATGCGTACGCCAGACATACCGACCGGACTTTTAATGCCCTCTTGCATATCGACCGAAAACTCCTGCGGCAGTACATGCAGCATCCGGCGCTCAGCCGAGATTGGCACCGACTTAGCCGCGTGGATCACATTGGCGACATCCTCGGCGGTCACTTCGGTATCGTTAATCGGTACCATGCCGCTTTCATTCTGGCAGCGAATATGTTTACCGGTAATGCCCAGATACACCGACGACACCTGACAATCAGCCATCAGTTCGGCCTCATTCACTGCCCGCTGCACTGCCTGCACCACCAGGTTCAGATCGTTAACGCCACCTTTGTCCATGCCGCGCGACGCATGCGTCCCTACGCCTACAATGCTAAGCTGGTTATCTGCGGTGATCTCGCCCACCACCGCTTTAATCTGCGAGGTGCCGATATCCAGACCGACTATCAAATCCCGTTCTGCTGACTTTGTCATGTTTTTCTCTTAGTGTCTGTTACTGCATAGCGCACGGCAATACCCGTGTCATAACGTAAATCAACTTCGGCCATCCCGGCCTGATGTTGTTGCATCTGTGGATACAGCTCAATAAAGCGCTGTAGCCGTTTTAAGGTGTCTTCCCGCCCAAGCTGCAAGCTAAGGCCATCGGCCAATTCCAACCGCCAGGCAAAGCGTTCAGTTAACCACACCTTGCGCACCTGAAATTGATGCAGTGTTAATAACTGCTGCATCTTACTGAACATGTTCAGGGCATCCTGCTCGGCCCCTTGCGGGCCGTGCAACCAGGGTAAGGTTGTAGCCAGCTGTTGAATTGGCGCAGTAAATACCTGGCCTTTATCGTTTAATAGCTGGTCACCATTCCATACCGCTACCGGTTGCTGCTCTGTCACTACCACCACCAGCGTATCAGGCCAAAGTTTGCGCACGGCGCTCTGATACACCCAGGGCTGGAGTTGCAGGAACTGCTGCACCTGATCCACATTCACCCGAAAAAAGTTACCTACATACTCTTGTTGTAAGCGTTGTTGTAATTCGGCAGCATCCAGCTGCTGAAACTTACCATAGAGCTTGACCTGCGAAATCGGCGCACTTTGCTGATCCTGCACCCAGTTTTTCAGCGTCGCGATCAGGTACATTAAAAAAATCAGTGAGCAGGCAAAAAACACCACACCGGCGATAAATTCCGCCCGGCTTCTGCTTGGTGCTGCACTAACCTGCTCTGCCATTTCGACTTAGCCTCTTGTGCTTTGCGCTTGCTGTAAAATCGCCAATACCAACTGCTGGAAGCTGTAACCGGCGGCTTTGGCCGCCATCGGCACCAGCGACTTTTCGGTCATGCCTGGCACCGTATTCACCTCTAGTAAATAATGCTGTCCGTTTTGATCCAGCATTAAATCTACCCGGCCCCAGCCACTGGCACCCACAGCGTTAAACGCTGCCAGCGCACTTTGTTGCATCGCTGCGGTAAGCTCTGCCGTTAGCGGCGCCGGGCACAGATACTCAGTACTATTGGCCTGATATTTAGCCTCGTAATCATAAAACGCCCGCGGGGTGCGCATTTCCACAATCGGTAACACCTGCCCGTTTAAAATCGCGATGGTAAATTCGCGGCCGTTAATCCAGCGCTCAACCAGCACTTCCTGATCATATTGATGGGCGGTAGCTATTGCCGTGGCCAGTTCGTCAGCGGTACTGGCCGCACTCATGCCAATGCTGGAGCCTTCGTTGGCTGGCTTCACCATCACCTTGCCGCCAAGTTGCTGCAACATAGCGGCATAGTCGGTATCACCCGGCCGTACTACCAAAAATGGCGCTGTCGGCAGGCCTTGTGCCTGAAATAACCACTTGCAGCGGATCTTATCCATCGCCAGCGCTGAACCCAGCACGCCACTGCCGGTGTAGGGTAAACCCAGCTGCTGCAAAGCCCCTTGCATGGTGCCATCTTCACCACCGCGACCATGCAATACAATAAACACTTGATCCGCCTGCAAGCTGGATAACGGCTGCTCTTTCGGATCAAAAGCAAAGGCATTAATGCCTGCATCTAATAATGCTGCTAACACTGCCTTACCGGAACGTAAAGACACCTCGCGCTCAGCTGAGCGGCCACCAAACATCACGGCAACTTTTGCGTTAGGGTTCATAGCGCAGCTCCCTTGGTTGCTTTTAATTGTTCTATATTCAGCTGCATGGCGGCTAATTGTTTCACCAAGGCACCGATATTGCCGGCGCCCTGAGTCAGTACCACATCACCTTCCTGTAATACTTCCGCCAGGCTGGCAGCCAGATCGGCCGGCTGAGCGACATAAATGGGTTCTAACTGGCCACGGGCGCGAATTGACCGTGCCAGACTGCGGCTGTCGGCACCCGGAATCGGCGCTTCACCGGCGGCATAGACTTCGAGCAGTAACAGCGTATCAACTTCGGACAATACCCGGGCAAAGTCATCGTACAGATCGCGGGTACGGGTATAACGGTGTGGCTGATAACACATCACTAAGCGCCGCTCTGGCCAGGCGCTACGCACCGCTGCAACAGTAGCGGCCACTTCAGTTGGGTGATGGCCATAATCATCCAGTAACAGCACCTTGCCACGGCCGGTGTCAAATTCGCCATATTGCTGGAAGCGCCGGCCAATACCTTCGAATTTACTGAGCGCCGCCAATATTGCCTGCTCGGCAATCCCCTCATCTTGGGCTAAGGCAAACACAGCAGTGGCATTTAAGGCATTATGCCGGCCCGGTAAATTCAGGCTGATCTCGCGTTGATTGCCTGCCGGGTCGGTAACCACAAACTGGCTGACGGTGCCACTTTGACTAAAATCGCTAATTTGATAGTCGGCATCCTCGCTAAAGCCATAGGTCAGCACGGTACGGCCAATACAGGGAATGAGCTGCCGCAGCACCGGATCGTCGAGGCAAACCACCGCTAAACCGTAGAAAGGTAAGTTATGTAAAAACTCCAGATAGGTGGCTTTGAGTTTTTCAAAGTCGCCCTGATAGGTGTCCATATGATCGGCTTCGATATTCGTGATCACTGTCGCCATTGGCTGCAGATGTAAAAACGAGGCGTCACTTTCATCGGCTTCGGCAATCAGATAGCGACCGGCACCTAAGCGGGCATTGGAGCCGGCTGAATTTAATAGACCACCAATGACAAAAGTGGGATCGGCGCCGGCTTCGGCAAATACCGAGGCCATCAGGCTGGTGGTCGTGGTTTTGCCATGGGTACCGGCAATGGCAATACCATGGCGAAAGCGCATCAGCTCACCCAGCATTTCGGCACGACGCACCACCGGAATGCGCAATTCCCGCGCACTGCTCACCTCTGGATTGTCGGCTTTAATGGCACTGGATACCACCACAACACTGGCACCTTGAATATTTGCCGCGCTGTGGCCGATAAAAATCTCCGCCCCAAGCCCGGCCAGCCGCTCCGTTACCGCACCGCTGGCGATATCGGAACCGCTAACTTTGTAGCCCTCATTCAGCAAAACTTCGGCAATACCGCCCATACCGGCACCGCCGATACCGACAAAATGAATGCGCTCGACCCGGCGCATAGCCTGTTTTTTCTGCTGAAGTGTCGTAATCATACTGCTTGTCCTGTTACTTGCTGACACAACGCCACCACTTGCGTGGTGGCATTATCCAGTGCCAATGCTCTGGCTTTGTTAGCGCGCTCGGTTAACAGCGCTCGGTTTTGCATTAATTCCGCGATAATTGGCACCACACCCGGTGTTGCAAGCTGCGCCTGCGGTACCAGCCAGCCACCACCTTGCTCGGTCAAACTGCGGGCATTGGCAGTTTGGTGATCATCAATCGCTGTTGGCAGCGGCACAAAGATTGCGGCGATACCGGCTGCGGCCACTTCACTAACGGTTAGGGCACCCGCGCGGCAAACCACCAGATCAGCCCAACGATAGGCCGCTGCCATATCTTTAATAAATGCACTGACTTCAACCGTCACGCCTTGCTCAACCAGCGGCTGATAGGCAGCAGTGACCTGCTGCAACATGGCTTCGCCAGTCTGATGTTTAACCGCCAGTGGCCCTTGTTGTGCCAGGGCGATTAACTGCGCTGGCAATTGTTCGTTTAGCGCTTTCGCCCCTAAGCTGCCGCCCACAATCAGGATGCGCAATTCCGGCGCTGCGGCGCGGTTTTCCCGACAGCCAATCAGGTCACGTCGTACCGGATTGCCGACTAACTGTTGCTTGACCGAGCTGGCAAAAGCCTGCGGGAACGCCACCATAATTTTTTGCGCAAAACGCGCCAGCAATTTATTGGTGCTACCCGGCACCGCGTTTTGCTCATGGATCAACAGCGGCACCCCAGTTAACCGGGCGGCAACGCCTCCCGGGCCACTGGCATAGCCACCAAAACCAACCACCAGCTGCGGCTGTAACTGCTTAATTAACCGCCGGGCCTGCCACACAGAGCGCAGCAGCATTAACGGCGCTTTTAACAACGAAGCCAGACCTTTGCCACGCAAGCCTGCTACCTGAATGCTATAAAACGGATAGCCAAACTCGGGTACTAATTTCGCTTCCATCCGTTCTGCCGTGCCCAGCCAGGCGATATCCCAGCCGGCTTGCTGTAATGCCTGCGCTACTGCCTGCGCCGGGAAAATATGTCCGCCGGTACCGCCGGCCATAATCAATGCCAGCGGCTTACTCATGCTTGCCTCCACTGACGGCTTGCTTACCCTGTAAACGCACTTCAAAGTCAATCCGCAGTAACAAGGCGGCTGCCATCAGCATAATAATCAGGCTACTGCCACCATAGCTGACAAAGGGTAACGTCATACCCTTGGTTGGCATCATGCCGCTGGCCATACCGGCGTTAACGGCGGTTTGAAAACCAATCCAGATTGCCAGGGCATAGGCCAGAAAGCCGTGAAAGCTCATGCCTTTTTGCAGTGCTCTGTTACCCATCATCAAGGCGCGGAACACTATGATAAACAGCAAGCCCAATAAAACCGCGACACCAAAAAAGCCGGTCTCTTCGCCAATGACTGAGATAATAAAGTCGGTATGGGCTTCCGGCAGATACTCCAGCTTCTGAATACTATTGCCCAGCCCCTGCCCGGACCAGCCACCACGGCCAAAGGCCATCAATGATTGTGTCAACTGATAACCGCTACCAAAAGGATCGGCCCAGGGATCAAGAAAAGCCGTAACCCGGCGCCAGCGGTATTCACTGTAGAAAATCAACACCGCAATGGCTGCCAGACCGGTCAGGATCAGCGCAATAAACTGCCATAATTTGGCACCGGCCAAAAACAACAACACCACCGCAGTGGCAAACATCACTATCACGGTGCCAAGGTCGGGCTGCATCAACAGCAACACCGCGACCACAAATAGCATAATCAGCGGTTTCAGGAAGCCCATCAGGTTTTCCCGTACCTCTTCATGGCGCCGCACCAGATAACTAGCCAGATAGGTAAAGAAGAACAGCTTAGCCGGCTCGGCACCCTGCACGTTAATCGGCCCCAGCGCCAGCCAGCGCGTCGAACCATTCACATTCTTACCAAAGACTAATACCGCCACCAGCAGCGCCAGCGCCGCAAACAATAACTGCATATTGTAGTTATGCCAGAAGCTGACTGGCAGCCGGGTAACGGTATAGGCTGCCGCCAATCCCATGCCCATATAAATCAGATGGCGCAGGGTAAAATGCAGCGGGTTGCCATATAAACGCTCGGCCACCGGAATAGAGGCGCTGGTGACCATCACCAGGCTAAAGGCCAGCACCAATAACAGCGCCGTCAGGAAAATATTGTCAAAGGTGCCCTGCTCCTTGCTTTGCCACCAGCTATCCAAGCGGGGTAACGGGTTAAAGCGACCACCTAATAACATGGCTTTCATGGCTTTAACTCCCGCACTGCTGCAGCAAACTGTTCACCGCGGTCGGCATAGCTTTTAAACATATCCAGGCTGGCACAAGCCGGCGACAGCAATACCATATCACCGGATTGAGCCAGCGAAGCCGCGGTTTTAACCGCCTGTTGTATCGTTTTAACCTGAATACTATCCGGCAGTAAGGCGGCAATGGCCGGCCCATCCTGGCCTAAGGTAATCAATTGCTGGACATCGTGCTGCAATGCTGGTTGCAGTTCCGTCAGATCAGCGCCTTTAGCGTCACCGCCGGCAATCAGGATCAACTTACCAGCCACGCTGCTGCGTAAACCTGCCAGCGCAGCCAGCGTGGCGCCAATATTGGTGCCCTTAGAATCGTTAACCCAGCGCACACCCTGGCGTTCTGCGACCAGCTCACAGCGATGGGCCAGACCACGGAAACTGCGCAACGTGCTGGCAATAGCCTGGCGACTGGCACCTGCTGCCAGTGCTAACGCCGCGGCGGCCAGCGCATTAAACTGATTGTGTTTACCAAATAAGCTCATTTCGGTGACGGGCAATAAGGGCTCACCGGCCACCAGCAGGTAGTCCTGTCCCTGATGTTGCACGATACCGTAACCGCTGCGGTGATCCGTTAAACTCAGGGCTAGGACCTGTGTCGCCACTGTAGGTATAGTTAGCGCATCATCGGCGTTATATACCGCCAGCGCGCTATGTTGATAAATACGTTGTTTTGCCGCCGCATAGTCAGCCAGATCCTGATAGCGATCCAAATGGTCGGCACTGACATTCAGATTGGCCGCGGCAACTAACTGCAGGCTAGCCGTGGTTTCCAGTTGAAAGCTGGACAACTCCAGTACATAAACCTCAGTCTCGGTTTTAGCCAGCGCATCCAAAACCGGTAAACCGATATTACCGGCCGCCAGCGCTTGAATGCCGCTGTGCTGCAACATCGCTTCGGTGAGCTTAGTTACGGTCGACTTACCATTAGAGCCGGTAATAGCCACCACCGGCTTAGTGTTGTAGCAGGCAAACAGCTCAACATCGCCGATCACCTTCGCGCCCTGTAATTTGGCAAAACGCAGTGCCGGATGTTTTACCGACAAGCCGGGGCTGACAATAATCAGCTCCATCTGCGCCAGGCGGTTGGCATCCAGTTCACCAAGATAAATACCATCGACTTTTTCGGCGGCGATCTGTTCCAGACCTGCCGGTTGCTTGCGGGTATCCATCAAGACCGGTTTAATGCCTTTTGACAGCAAAAAACGCACCGTAGCCAGACCTGACTGGCCCAGCCCAACGACGGCGATACGTTTTGCGGTCAATAAATCCTGCATAACCTTATCTCAGTTTCAGGGTGGCTAAACCCACCAGCACAAAGATGATGGAAAGGATCCAGAAACGCACGATAACCCGTGGCTCTGGCCAGCCTTTTAATTCGTAATGGTGATGGATCGGTGCCATCCGGAAAATCCGTTGTTTGCGTAGCTTGTAGGAGCCAACCTGCAAAATCACCGACAGCGTTTCCATCACAAAGATGCCGCCCATAATAAACAGCACAATTTCCTGGCGGACTAAAATGGCAATAACCCCCAGCACGGCGCCCAGCGCCAGCGAGCCGACATCGCCCATAAATACCAGTGCCGGATAAGTGTTAAACCACAGAAAGCCCAAGCCAGCACCAATCAACGCGGCACAGAACACCACCAGCTCACCAGCGTAGGGTAAATAAGGAATATTCAGATAATTGGCAAAATTAACGTTACCGCTGGCGTACGCGATAATGGCAAAGGCACCGGCCACCATAATAGTGGGCACTATCGCCAGGCCGTCCAGACCATCTGTCAGGTTCACTGCATTGCTGGTGCCGACAATGACAAAGTAACTCAGCGCGATAAACAGCAGGCCCAGCTGTGGCATCACATCCTTTAAGAACGGAACCAATAAGGCCGTTTCGGCTGGCCGCTCAGCGGTGGCATACAGGAAAAAAGCGGTAAGGATGGCAAACAATGACTGCCAGAAGTACTTCCAGCGCGCAATCAAACCTTTGGGATCTTTGCGGATCACTTTGCGGTAATCATCGACAAAACCGATAGCACCAAAACTAACCAGTACAAACAGCACCACCCAGACGTATTTGTTCTCGAGGTTGGCCCACAACAGGGTCGATACCAGAATTGAGCCGAGGATCAGCAAGCCACCCATGGTTGGCGTGCCTTTTTTCGAGAAATGGCTTTGCGGACCATCATTACGGACTACCTGGCCAATCTGCATCCGCTGCAAAGCGGCAATCAGCTTAGGACCAAAATACAGGCTTAGCAGCAAAGAGGTAAGTACGCCAAGAATGGCGCGGAACGTCAAATAACTAAAGACGTTAAAGGCACTGATATATTGGGTTAAATATTCTGCTAACCACACTAACATGGGCTGGTCTCCTGCTGACTACGTTCTAGCAAGTCTTGTACTACTAATTCCATCCGCGCACTGCGTGAACCTTTCACCAGCAGCGTGACATCCGATTTGCCAGCCAACAGTGGCATTAATTGCTCGAGCAGGCTCTGGCGCTGACTAAAATGCGCCCCTGCCGGCCCGAAGCTATCGCTGGCGCTCTGTGCTAACACGCCAACAGTGAATAACAGATTAATACCGGCCTTTTTCGCATAATCACCAATCTGTTCGTGGTATAAACGCGCATTGGCACCCAGCTCGCCCATATCGCCAAGCAACAAGCCACGAAAGCCGGAGTAGCTGGCCAATAAATCGATGGCAGCTTTTACCGATTCAACATTGGCATTGTAGGTATCATCAATCAGCCGGAAACCGGGTTTAACCTGCACTATGTTAGTTCGGCCTTTTACTGCTTGCATCTGCAGTAAACCTTGCTGCACCTGCTGTAAACTTAAGCCAAGCTCCAGTGCCGCCGCTGCGGCCGCCAGCGCATTGGCCACGTTATGCCGACCCGGGATCCGCAGCTGAATCTGCTGCTCAGCACCGGCATGATGCAGCACAAAGTGGGCACAACCTACTTCATCTAACCGAATGGCAGTGGCATAAAAATCGGCTGCCGGATTTTCAATACTAAAAGTGCGGTATGGATGGGCAACGACCTGCGCCAGCCAGTAATCGCTGTAGTCACTGTCCAGTGACACAATGGCGACGCCACTGGCGGTTAAGCCATGGTAAATTTCGGCTTTGGCCCGGGCCACACCGTAAATATCACCAAAACCCTCCAGATGTGAGGCCGCGGCATTGGTGATCAGTGCCACATCGGGTTTAACCAGGGCTGTGGTATAAGCAATTTCACCCGGATGGTTGGCGCCCAGTTCCAGCACGGCAAAGCGGTGCTGTTCAGTAAGCCGTAACAGTGTCAGTGGCACACCGATATCGTTGTTAAAATTACCTGCAGTAGCCAGCACCGGACCTTGTTGCTGCAGGATAGCCGCCAGCATTTCTTTAACCGTGGTTTTGCCGGCACTGCCGGTGATGGCGACAGTTTTCGGGGCTAAGCGGTGCTTTAACGCAGCGCCAAGCTGCCCCAGTGCCCGACGACCATCCGGCACCAGAATGTATGGGATATCCAGTGGCGGTACCTGGTTACAAATCAGGGCGACTGCACCTTTAGCAGCCACCTCGGCTAAAAACTGGTTGCCGTCAAAATTAGCCCCTTTTAGCGCCAGAAATACCGCCGCGCCTTCCAGAGTACGGCTATCGGTGCTAATACTGTCGATCACCGGATCTGCACCGACTAACGGGGCTTGTAATATGGCTGCCAACTCAGATAACCGCATACGAATCATGATGCCATCTCCTGTTGTAGTTGGCGGACATAAGCGCGCTCGTCATAGTGGTGTGCTACCGTACCAATAATTTGTTCAGTTTCATGGCCTTTGCCGGCAATCAGCACGACATCATCCGGTTGTGCCTGCAGCAGGGCCAGTTTGATCGCCAACTGGCGGTCAGGTTCTAACGTATAGCTGCAGTTTTCACTGAGCCCGGCGGCAATATCCTGCAGGATCTGCAGCGGGTCTTCGCTGCGCGGGTTATCAGAGGTGAGAATCAGATGGTCCGCTAGCTGTTCGGCAATCTGCCCCATCAGCGGCCGCTTGCCCTTATCGCGGTCTCCACCACAACCAAATACGCACCACAGATGATTTAAACAATGCGCCCGCAACGCTAATAAGGTTTGTTGCAGCGCATCCGGGGTATGGGCGTAGTCCACCACGACCGTCGCACCAGTTGCCAACGGATATTGTTCCATCCGTCCGGCAACAGGTTGCAGTTGGGCAGCAGCCGTGAGCAATGCCGTTAACGGCTGACCCAACGCCTGTAAACAACGGATGGCCGCCAGCGCATTTTGCACGTTAAATTCACCGAGTAACGGTAACTGTAGGTTGTACTCGGCGCCACCCTGCTGTAACTCGCAGAATACGCCTTGTGGATTGGGTGCGGCGCAGCGATAACTTAAGGCGTCAGCTTCGGGGCAGTCTGCGGTCTTACCATAGGCAAATACCGGTAAGGTAGTGGTTGCAGCATAGTTGCGGCCGGTTGCATCAGACAGGTTTAGCACTGCCAGCTCACTTTGTGTCGCCTGAAACAATAACGCTTTGGCCGCCGCATAAGCGTCCATCGAACCGTGATAGTCCAGATGGTCGCGACTCAGATTGGTAAATACTGCCACTTTAAATGTCAGCCCGGCGACCCGCTGCTGCACCAACGCATGCGATGACACTTCCATCGCCACCAGCTTAATGCCAGCAGCGACAAAGCCAGCGAAAATGCGTTGCAGATCGACAAAGTGCGGCGTGGTATTGGCCAGCGGTGTTAACTGATCCCAGGGCCCATAACCCAAGGTACCAATCACCGCACTGGGGATGCCGAGCTGGCCCGCCAGCTGGGCAATAAAACTGCTAACAGAAGATTTGCCGTTAGTGCCGGTCACGCCCACCAGCGTTAATTGTTGCTGCGGATAACCATAGAAGGCGGCAGCCAATTCCGGCAGCAACTCAACCAGGCGCGGCAAAACTAGAATGCGTGGATCGGTAAAGCTGCCACTGGCAGTTAATACCAGAGCCGCGCCCTGCGCTAAGGCGGCGCTGATAAACTGCTGGCCGTCGGTCTTGCTACCAGGCAAGGCAATAAACACATCTCCCGCTTGCACCTGACGGCTGTCAATTCGCAGCTGCTGTAACGTTACTGCCGGTACTTCAGGGTGATAGGCTGCTAACCAGTGTTGACTGTTAACCGGCATTTTGCCCCCTTGGTACTGCAGTGATTTTCGGCCGGGTCTGTGCATCCGGCGGCAAGTTTAATAGCTGCATCGACGCGCCCATAATTTGCGCGAATACTGGCGCTGCAATTTCACCACCATGATAGAAATCACCGGCTGGCTCGTTGATGACCACCACAGTAACCAGACGCGGATTGCTAATGGGGCCAACGCCGGCAAAGGAGGCAATATAGTCATCACCATAACCGCCGGCCACTGCTTTACGGGCAGTACCAGTCTTACCGCCGACCCGATAACCGGGGATCTGGGCGCGGGTCGCCGTACCGCCGGGGGCAATACTGGCTTCCATCATTTCCAGCATGGCGCCGGCATATTCCGGTTTTAGTACCTGCTCGCCGGTTTCGGGTTCGGCAGTTTTCAGAATAGTCAAAGGCCGGCTGATGCCACCGTTGCCGATAGCGGCGTATGCGCGGGCTAACTGCACAGCAGTAACTGACAAGCCATAGCCGTAAGAGAAGGTAGCGCGTTCAAAGTCAGACCAGCGCTGGCGGAAGCTAAAGATGCCGCTGCTTTCGCCGGTTAAACCGGTGCCGGTATCCTGCCCCAGTCCCAGGTTATGATAAAGACCAACCACATGCTGATGGGGAATTTGCAATACCAAACGGGCGACGCCCATATTGCTGGATTTCTGAATAATGCCACCCAGGCTCAAACTGCCGTAGTTATTCGGATCACGGACCCAGCTGCCGCCAATACGCATCACGCCGGGACTGACATCAACCATCGTATCAAGCTCCGCGGTACCAAATTCCAGCGCACTCAATACCGCCAGTGGCTTCATGGTCGAGCCCGGCTCAAAGGTGTCAGTAATGGCGCGGTTGCGGAAGCGGTGCACCGGCGTATTGCGGCGATTATTCGGGTTAAACGACGGGCTATTGACCATCGCCAGAATTTCACCGGTATGCACATCGACCACCACTGCGGAGCCTGAGGCGGCACCGTGTGACAGCACCGCCTTTTTCAACTCACGATAGGCCACCGCCTGAATCCGCTGATCAATACTCAATACCACATTGGCTGGCTCTTGCGAGGCCTCGCGCTCCAGTACTTCAATTTCGCGGCCCTTGGCGTCTTTGCGGAACACCTTGCGACCAGCGGTTCCGGTCAAGACTTCGTTAAAGCGTTTTTCAATGCCTTCGACGCCGACATCGTCGACATTGGTAAAACCAATCAGCTGGGCGGCAACTTCACCTGCTGGGTAATAACGCCGCGACTCCTGCCGGAAATGGATACCAGGTACTTTTAATTTGCGTACATAATCCACCACCGCCGGGTTGCCCTGACGTTGCAGATACACAAAACGGCGGCTCGGATTATCGCCAATGCGTTGCAGTAATTGTTGTGGTGTCATTTGCAGTATATCGGCCAGTGCATGCCAGCGCCGTTCATCGGCAGCCGCATTGCGCTCGATCACTTCTTTCGGATCGGCCCAGATGGCCTCTACCGGCACACTGACTGCCATGGCTTCCCCGTGGCGATCGAGAATCATGCCGCGCAACACTTTGTCGGATTCCACCCGCAGTGTGCGTAAATCACCCTGGGTCACCAGCATATCCGGCTCAACCACCTGCAGCCAGGCGGCTCTGGCCACCAATGCCACGAAGACCGTGCTGATACTCAGCAGCACAAAGGCAAAGCGCCAGCCCAACACCGCAGGGTGCTTTCTGGTTTTCGCTTGTGCTTTCATGGCCGGTTTTTTCATGGCTGTTGCGCCCTGATATCACGGTCGCCGCTGGGACGTTGCATATTCAGCTGCCGGCGGGCAATTTCTTCCACCCGGCTATGTTCAGCGAGAGCGCGCTGCTCTAATAACAGGTTGCGCCACTCGGTATCCAGCTGATCCCGCTGTTGATAATTTAAATCCTGTTGAATAGTCAGTTGTCGGTTCAGATGCGCCATCTGTACCACTGCCAGCGCCGATAACACACAGCAGACCAATAACAGCAACACCAGCTTACGCTGGCGCCATTGTTGGATAATCTGACTGGAGAGGCGGATCTGGCTCATAGCGCTGTCCTCTCGGCTATCCGCAGCACTGCGCTGCGCGCTCTGGGATTATCGGCCAACTCGACATCCGACGGCATAATGGCTTTGCCAATCAGCTTTAACGGTACCGCCTGCTGTAATTGCGCATTGGTTAGCGGCAAGCCACGTGGCAGCGCTGCTGGCTTAGAATGGCGGCGCATAAACTGTTTTACCAGCCGATCTTCTAACGAGTGAAAGCTGATCACACAAAGCCGGCCGCCCGGTTTTAATACCGCTAACGCGCCTTGCAGCGCCTGATTGACTTGCTCCAGCTCACTGTTGATATAAATGCGAATCGCCTGAAAACTCCGGGTCGCCGGATGCTTTTTCTCTTTCGCGCTTTTGGGCACTGAACGGCTGATTAACTCCGCCAGCTGGGCAGTGCGGGTCAGAGGCTGCTCGGCACGGCTGCTGACAATGCTATTGGCTATGCGCCAGGCAAATTTTTCTTCACCGTATTCGCGCAGCACAAAGCTGATGTCCTCTACGTCAGCACTGGCCAGCCAGTCTGCGGCCGACACACCACTGGTTGGGTCCATCCGCATATCCAGCGGGCCGTCACGCATAAAACTAAAACCCCGTTCGGCTTCATCCAGTTGTGGGGAGGAGACGCCTAAATCGAGTAAAATACCGTCAACTTGACCAACAATCTGTTGTTGTTCAGCAATTTGTGCCAGGGCGGCAAAGGGGCTATGGGTGATGTGAAAACGCGCATCGGCTTGCAGTGGGGCTGCAGCAGCAATGGCGGCGGGATCGCGATCAATCGCGTATAAACGGCCATTAGGCCCAAGTTGTTGCAATATCTCCCGGCTATGACCACCACGGCCGAAAGTGCCATCCAGATAGATGCCATCAGCCTTGATTGCCAGTCCTGCCAGGGTTTCCGCCAGCAGTACCGAGATATGCGAAGTCTTGGTCATTTACAGTACAAAATCCTGTAAGCGTTCGGATAACTCAACCGATCCAGCCTGCGCCTGTTCCAGCTCAATATCAGCGGTCAGGCGGTCTTGCCAGGCGGCCTCGTCCCAAATCTCAAACTTATTTAATTGACCCACCAAACGGATATTTTTACCCAGGCCTGCGTGCTGCCGTAAGAAAGCTGGCAGCAAGATACGGCCACTTTTGTCCATATCGCATTCGGTGGCATTACCCAGCAGAATCCGCTGTAAGCGGCGCTCCTGCGGGTTCAGGCTGGAGAGTGATTGTAGTTTTTCTTCGATTTCTTCCCACTCAGCCAGCGGAAACAGCAATAAACACGGGTCGTGCAAATCGATGGTGCAGATCAGTTGCCCCTGATTTTCAGACAACAGGCGGTCGCGGTAACGCACGGGTAGCGCTAACCGTCCTTTGTCATCTAATGTCAGAGTGAATGATCCACGAAACATCGTTCAGTGCCTGTTTTTAAGTGTTATCTCTGTACCAGTAGATCAGCGGCGTCGATTTACCTGTCGTGAGCTCACCACCGACAGCAACATCTTTTCCAAAATAATCCACAATTACCCACTTATCCCCACAATGAGACAGTTTAGGGTGCCACTTCCGCTACTGTCAAGGTAAAAACGGTAGCAAAGATCGAATAAGATCCTGTATCGATCAGGCCTGCAGCGAAGTGGATGATTTAGCGGGTAAATTAGCGAAGAACACAGCAGGAATAAGCAAACTTGCTATTAGGGAATAATTTATTCAATATAAAGTCTTAACAGCCGACCAGACTCTAACAGGGATCTTAGCTATGCTCAGTCTGCTGAAAATCAAAGGCATGCTCGACCAACTCTCAGCCAGCGAACGCAAACTGGCTGACTTTATTCTGGATAACTCGCACCTGCTACGCGATTACTCTTCGCAGCAGCTGGCGGATGCCGTGGGTATTAGTCAGTCCAGTGTGGTGAAATTTTGCCAGAAACTGGGCTACAAAGGCTACCCCGATTTAAAACTGGCGATTACTGAGGCGGTCGTTACGGCGTCAACCTTGCAACGCGAGCCGGCGGAAAATCCGAGTGAGCTGAGCAACCTGGGCCAACTGGCCGAACAATTACAACAAAGTCTGTGGCAAAGTTTGCGTGGTTTGTTAAGTATTAATCCGGATGCCAAACTGCAACAAGCCGCCCAGTTGTTGCATCAGGCCGGGCAAATTTTACTGGCCGGCAGTGCCCATTCCGCAGTCGTTGCTGCTGATATGCAAAACCGGCTACTGGAGTTAGGTAAGCTGGCATTATTTCACAGTGATCCGGCATTAAGCCTGCAGTTGGCCCGGACCCTACCGCCAGGTAGTGTCGTGATGTTAATTTCCGATAGTGGTGAGAATGCCGATTTACTGAAATTAGAGCTGTATGCCAGAAAGCGGCAGCTGAAAATTATCTCCCTGACCCGTTTTCAAACCAGCGCCCAGAGTGCGGTGGCCGATATCACGCTGTTTACGCTGGATACCGAAACCGATGAGCGTCTGGCGAGGCTGATCACCCAGCAATCACAACAACATCTGTGTCATCTGTTGTTTTTATTACTCTGTCAATGTACCGCTTATCGGCAACAATTAACCGAGCATAATAAATTGCTGGGCTTGCTGGAAAAAAATTAATGCTGGCTAAGCCAGCATCTCCAGCCCTTCAATAGCGGTCACGCCTAAACCCGGTGCATCACCGATAGTGATATCCGGGCCATTAAAGCTAACACTGCAACTGACCGGATTAACTGCACACAAGGACGGACCGTCCAGATCGATCTTGGTAATCACATCAGCTTTAGCCACTGCCACATGTACTGCAGCTGCGACACTGATGCTGCTTTCCAGCATACAACCAATCATGCACTGCATATCATAGAACGAGCAAATATCGGCAATCTTAATGGCGTTAGAGATGCCGCCGGTTTTCATCAACTTAATATTGATGATATCTGCGGCGCGCATCTTAATCAGCTCGATCACTTCGCGCGGGCCAAAGCTGCTTTCATCCGCCATCACCGGCGTATGTACACGCTCAGTAATATATTTTAAGCCTTCCAGATCGTAATATTTTACCGGTTGTTCCACCAGTTCCAGCCTGACGCCGGCATCTTCCAGTTTATGTAACGCGTAGACGGCTTCTTTGGCCGTCCAGCCCTGATTAGCATCGAGCCGGATTAAGGCTTTACCGGCCACGGCATTGTAAATGGCTTTGACCCTTTCTATATCGACACCGATATCTTTGCCCACCTTCACTTTCAGGGTTTCGAAACCATTGGCCACGGCATCCAAAGAGTCAGCGACCATTTTATCAATATAGTCGACACTAATGGTAATATCGGTGGTCAGCCGCGGTACGCCGCCGCCCAGCATCTTGTAGAGCGGTGCCTGATAGTACTGGGCGAACAAATCATAGACAGCGATTTCGACGGCGGCTTTGGCACTGTAGTTTTTCATAATACAGCCCTGAATCAGCCGTAAGATATGATTCAGATCAGCGATATCCTGCCCCAGCAGCTTGGGTTTTATCACCGTGCGGATAGCCTCGATAATAGAACCATGAATATCGCCGGTAATCACTGCCGTAGCGGGCGCTTCGCCATAACCGCGATGGCCGGTATCAGTTTCGATAATCACCACCACGTCTTCAATTTGATTGACCGTGCGCAATGCGGTTTTAAACGGGGTTTTCAGTGGCACCCGCAGCATGCCCAGCCGGATATCGGTAATTTTCATGCTAACCTCAGTTAACGCAAGGATTTAATATTATAGAGCCGCTGCAGATAGCTTTGCTCCTCGCTCAAATAGAGCGGTGTTAGTGGTGTCACGGCGACACCGTTCAGAGTACCGCGGTAAAACTGGCCGTCAGCCTGGTAATACGCTAAATCGTAGACGGCATGGATCACAAAGGGTTCGCCCTGACTTTGCCCCAGATACAACATCACATGACCAGGCCGGTAAATAAAATCCCCGACTTTGGCATTGTGGACTTTGGCCAGCTTGTCGGCGACCGGCAGACTCTCATCAAAGCGTTGATTCTGGCCAAAGCCACCATAGCCCTGTTCACCAGAGTTACGCGGCATTAACAGCCCAAAAGTACGAAAGATATCCACTAAAAAGCCGGTACAATCGACACTGTTATAATCGTAGCCCCAGCCATAGCGCTGCCCCAGATACTTAAAGGCCTGCTGTACCACATTGCGCGTGGTGTAAGGCAAATAGCCTGTTGTAACGTCCTGATTACGACCAATTAATGCTGGCACTAACTCTAACTGGCCATTAGCATCGCGTACGGGTAATTGCACGATATGGCTGGCATGCGGATTCTGGCCATGAATATTGTGTCCAAGCACGGCGGCATCCAACAGTGGCAACCGCACGCCCATATCCAGTTGTAACTCGGAAATCGCCGCCAACTCTGGTACAAAATTGGTTTTCGCCCGCGCACCGGTCACCACCAGGAAGGGTTTGGCGTCGGCGTACGCTAATACTTGTTCGCGGCTGCCCAGCGCTATCGCTGTTGTCGGCACCCAACCGGTATAATGATAGTTTTGTACCAACAACCAATTACCATCCAGACTTTGATGCAGTACCGCCACCGGCTCACCGACAAAGACCGCCGTTTCCTGAAAGCGATTCAGATCCAGCGCCATCGCCTCATTAAATACCCTAAGCTCCGTTGGCACGGCGCGCATTAGGGCTCTTTGTGTCACCAGACCAAAGCGGGTGGGATTATCCGCTTGTATCGCCTCTGGATTAAGCTGTTGCAGCAGTGGCACCCAATCGGCGGCGCCCAGTTGCCGGCCATCGGCAAAAAAGCGGGCGGAGCTTGGAGGCGCACTTACTTTTTGCAGCACAGCGCTGAGTTCGCTCGCGCTGCGACTCAGTGGGATTTCGGCGATGGGCAGCATTTCTGGTTGCAGTAAAAAGGTCTGCCGGTTGAACTCGTTGATTTGTTCTACACTTAACAACACTTGATCAGCATCGGCAACTTTGGCCAGCCAGTATTCGGCTGTCAGATGCTGCGGCTGCAGCAATGGAATATCTGAGCTGAACGTTTGACTATAGGCTTTGCTCAGCAGTACGCCGCAACACAGTATCGTCAACTGTAAAGCGCGACTGAGCAGAGAGCTTAAACGCTGCTTTTGCTTCAAAACAGACTCCGTCGGAATGAAATATTCCAAAATTTAATGATTTTTAGCATAAATTATTTTCAAAACCAACAAAAGATTGCTATGTTAATTTTGTGCAGAAATTCTACATCCCTGCACAGCGCCGCACGGCTAGCAGCGTAACGATGTAATAATTATAAAGGGTGTAATATCCAGGAGAGATTGCAATGAAGTTGAACAGGCTCATTCAGTCCATTGCCCTTGCCGGCTTGGGCTCAACAGTCGTAATGGCGCAGGACACCGCAGTGCCGGACGCCGAAGATGCAAAAGTAGAACGCATCCGGGTTACCGGCTCTAACATCAAAAGAACCAATATTGAAGGTTCACTCCCATTAACCGTGTTTAGCAAAGCAGATATTGATGCGCAGGGTATTACCTCGGCTGAACAATTATTGATGCAACTGAATATTGCCGGTAACTCCTCAGATAACCTGGCCAGTAATGGTGGTATCGTCTCCGAGGAGCAGCGTGGCAATAACGGCGTATCAGGTGCCAACTTGCGCGGCCAGGGTGCCGATGCAACGCTGGTATTACTAAACGGCCGCCGGGTGGCAACCCATGGTCTGAAGGGGCGTGCAGTTGACTTAAACTCGATTCCCTTCGCTGCCCTGGAACGGGTTGAAGTACTGCGTGACGGCGCCTCAGCTATGTATGGTACTGATGCCATTGGTGGTGTTATCAACTTTATTACCAAAAAAGATTATACCGGTGCTGAAGCCTCTGCCTTCACTGATACCACAGAAGCCGGTGGGGGTAATATCTATCGTGCTAACCTGCTTGTCGGTGCCGGTGATATTAATCAGGATGGCTGGAACATCTTTGGTACCCTGTCTTATAAAAAGAATGAGACACTGGACGGCAACGATCGGGCTTTCTCCAACACTTTCCAACCCGAGCGTGGTTTATCACCTGATACCCGCGGTACTCCTTTTGCCACCGTCTTTAACCGTCCGGCCAGTCAGCCTAATTTGATTGGCACTGGCCTGCGTGATCCACGCGATGGTTTGACTGTAATTGCGATTAATACGTTGGACTTGCCGGGTGGCGCGGGTTGTGCGGCCGGCGGCGATAATATGGGACCTTATGATGAACGCCTATGGAGTTCATTATCTTCGCGCTATGCCTGTGCCTGGGACTACCCGGCTGCCGCGCGCATCCAACAGCCGCAGGATAGCCTGGATTTTATCAGCCGCGCATCCTTTAAGCTTAACGAGAACCATAGCGCTTATGTCGAGCTAGTCGCCTCTAAAGTTGAGGTCAGTAAAGCTTTTGAACCGAATCAAATCTCTCCCGGTGCAACGTTTACGCCTGATACTTGGTATCCCAGTACCGGCGCAGCTTATGATCAGGTGTATGCTGCTTTAGCTAATTATTTTGGCGCCGACCAGCTTAACTATGGTGAGCGTATTGCCTACCGCTGGCGTTGTATGGCCTGTGGTCCGCGTGAAATTGATACGGAAACCACGTCTTATCGAATGATGGCGGCGTTTGAAGGCATTATTACCGCCTTCGATTGGGACTACAACGTTGGTCTATCCCGCGCCTCCAGTGAATCAGACTCCGTATTAGGTAGCGGTTACCATTATACTGATGCGTTGAAGCAAGTGCTGGGCAGCGGTTTAATCAACCCCTTCCTGATGCCAGGGCAACGCCAGTCTGATGCCGGCATGGCCGCGCTGGAAGCCGCCTCAGCAGCCGGTGTTAAACTCTATGGTGGCGAATCCATCATGACGCAAATCGACGCCACTTTCACAGGCGGCTTGGGTTTTGAGTTACCAGGCGGTGAAATTCAGGCAGCGATTGGTGCCGATCTGCGTCGTGAAGAGTTTAAATTTAACGGCGATGAACGCGCAGAAATGCGACCGATCTTTAATGCGCCTTTCGATAACGCTAACGTGCTGGATAAAGTGAGTCGCGATATCAAGGCGGTGTTCGTTGAGCTCTATGTACCACTGCATGATACCTTGGATGTCAGTCTGGCTGGTCGTTACGATAAATACGATGGCTTTGGTAGTACTACTAACCCGAAAGTCAGCTTTAATTACCGGCCAATGGAAGAGTTAATGTTCCGGGGTGCGTTTAGCACTGGTTTTAAAGTCCCTTCCTTTAACCAACTGTTCAACGGCAATACCGAATCGCAGTACACTGGTTTGGATTTAGCCGATCCGGCAACCTGTCCAAGCGGTGTCGCCAGTGAAACTGTGCCTGGCTGTGCCTCAATCCGGCCGGTTGAAATCTTTGGTGGTAAAGAAGATCTGAAGCCGGAAGAGTCTGAGCAGAAGAGCTTCGGGGTAGTCGTTGCACCATTCGATAACTTTAACTTTAGTATCGACTGGTGGGAAATTGAACGTACCGATACCATTCGCTCTGCGCCACGCGATGTGTTGATTGAGAACTATGACGTGTTCCAGGCTAACTGGATCCGTGACAGCAGTGGCCAGGTGATTGCGATTGACCGCCGCTTTATCAACTCTGGCGGTACCCTGACCCGTGGTATTGAGGTCGATGCCAATCTGACGGGTGAGTTTGCTGGCGGTAACTGGCGCTTAAATCTGAACGGTAGTTATATAGATTCGTTCAAAACCAAAGGCCTGGAAATACTGCCGTATAGCGACAACCTGGTAGGCGAATATGTACGTTATTACAACCTGCCGATTAAATGGAAACATACGCTGAACCTGAGCTATGTCAAAGGTGACTGGAGCCATAACCTGACTCAGGTGTTCCGTGACGGTTACAAAGATGAGCTACCGGTCAGTGTGCGTAATGGCAGTTATATTCCAAGTGGCTGGAATCCGGATGTCACCAGTTATACCACCTATAACTACAGCCTGAGCTACAGCGGTTTTGATAATCTGAAGTTTACCTTCGGCATCAAAAACCTGTTTGACCAGGATCCGCCGTTTACCGCGCACCAGAACGACTTTGCTGCCGGTGCGGCCTGGGAACCACGAATTGCCGATCCTCGTGGTCGCGCTTATACCCTGTTACTGGAATACAAGTTCCTGTAATCTGACACCTTTGAAACTACAATCGAGTAAAAGAAGAGGCTCAAAGCCTCTTCTTTTTTATGGGTATAAATTCGTAATACAAGGTCGCTCTTTAATTTTATGACCTTTTACAGCATAAAATAAGATCATGCCGTAGCACGGTATCAGCAACCAATAGGCTAACTGACCGGAGCTCTGCTCTGCGAAATAGCCATAGAGCAAAGGCAATACCGCACCACCTGCAATCCCCATAATTAACAAAGCGGAGGCAGAAGCCGTAAGTTTACCTAAGCCGTCCAGTGCCAAGGGCCAAACTGCTGGCCACACCAGGGCATTCGCCAAACCCAATAAAGCTAAAAAGAATACCGGATCAGGCACGGTTGGAATACCCAACCAACTGGTAAACACGCTGGCTAAGACACTACTTTCGGTTGATGACACTAAGATACCAATACTAAAGATAATACCGGTTATGGCGGACAATAATAAGGCTTGCTGCTGGCTGAGCCATCTCGGGATACAAACAATACCCAAAACATAACCGAGCACCATAAAGGCCATAGTATATGAGGTTAGAGCCTGAGGGATCCCCACAAATTGCTCCCCCATATTATCCACACTCTATCAGATCGTCCGGTGTCCAGCACCACTGAGCTATCCACTGCAAAATTTGCTTTAGCCCTTGCTGATAATATCGCCTACTTAT
>Ga0181595_10001175_pt1 | contig 28643 bp, 25 predicted proteins | sample 041ome_7_FD_145604 | JGI IMG/M metagenome (GOLD analysis project Ga0181595, IMG submission 145604) | Coastal salt marsh microbial communities from the Groves Creek Marsh, Skidaway Island, Georgia - 041401AS metaG (spades assembly) | ecosystem: Environmental > Aquatic > Marine > Intertidal zone...
GGTCTATCGTAGAGGACGGGTCTCACGAAACGCTCGTTCAACAAAACGGCATCTATGCGAAACTGTGGGCGGTCCAGACGGGGAACGTCGAAACGCGTTAAAATCCACGCGCGAAACCTCGGATTCACCGGCATTTGTTTCACCGGTGCCATCATCATGATCGGATTCGGCTACCTCGGCGAGTCCGGCGCTATCGAGGGCATGCTCGGCCTCATCCTCGGTGGTGTTGGCTGGGCCATGATCATCGTGGCCACCGGTACCCCATGGTCCTCCGGAAAGGGCGTTGACAACAGCAAGATCGCTCCAGAACTCATGTGGAGCACCAACGCTCTGCGCTGGTTCATCGTCGTCGGCTGGGTCATCTACCCCATCGGCTACTTGTTCAACCCCACCGCTGGCGTTTCCGATGCTGTTTCGGCTGAAGTCATGGCCGTCCTGTATAACATCGCCGACATGATCAACAAGATCGGCTTCGGTATCGTTGCATGGATGGGTGCCAAGAAGGCTACCGAAGCACTCGCAGCCGAGTGAAGTCTTTCGACGGTTCTCCAAAACCCAGCGAGGCGTGGTGGATTCGTCCACCACACCTCAACGGTTAACGAGCGACGCAGTCAAAGACCGGTGTCGGGGAGCATCCTCCAATGGAAGTCGGCCTCGTGCTCAGTCTAGCCCTGGCGGGCATGCTGCTCGGCGTGGTTGAAGGTTTGAAACCCGGACCTCTGCTCACGATGGTGATTCGAGAAACCCTCTCTGGAGGGTTGCGTGCGGGAGTTTGGACAGCAGCCGCTCCGATTTTCTCAGACGGCCCTTTGGTCATTCTGAGCTTCTTTGCTGCGGCATGGATTGCAACGAACCCATCGGTGCTCCTGGTCATCACCGTTGCCGGTGCCCTCTTTCTTGCGAAGATGGGTCTGGATTGCTACGGTTTGGAGCCCCCCGCCCCGGGGGTGATTGGTCCGGGCATCCCCAAAGACTCGTTTCTCCGAGGCGTCCTGACGAATCTGCTCAACCCAAACGTGTACGTCTTCTGGTTTTTGATCGGAGGGCCGCTCATGGCCTCCGTGGTCGAAGAGGAGGTGCTTGCTCCAATTGCATACGCCGTTTCCTTTCTCATCACGCTCATGCTGACCAAGGTCGGCGTGGCTTACGCCATTCACCGAGCGAGTGGGGGGCTCTCCGTGACCGCCTACAAGCGCCTGCTCGCAGGGTGCGGCACGGTGATGCTTGGGTTCTCAGTGTTCTACGCTCTCGAGGCCTACCACCTGATCACGCAGCGATGAATGAGGTGGGCGGCTCCAACCTCGCCAAGCAGCTTCAAGCGTCCACTGGGGCCACTTCTTCCACCAAAAGGTTCCAACAAGCATCCAGGTCATCGTGTAAGCGATGGTAACAGACATCGACAGATTGAGCCCCCAAGAGCCCTGTTCATCCAAGGAGTGAAACCAAAACAGCGGAACAAAATGGGCAACGTACAGGGTGAGGCTGCATCGTCCGGCCCCCGCTAACCCGTTCAGCCACGTTCTGCCATCAACCAACAACCAAAGCAGGCTCACGCCCGTCAAGGCTGCGACCAAAAATGGACCGTTCGCCGGAAAAAACGTCAGCGCAGCCTCCCCGGTTGGCAGCGCCCATGGGGTGTTGGTTGAAAGCGCCAAAAACAACACCCCCACAGAGATCCCCATCCCAACGGCGAAGGTGAAGACGAGTGGGCGGGGCCCGGGTTGGAGAGCGATTGTTGCGCCAAACGCACCAAAAAGAACCCACGGGACCAACGGATATGTCCCCGTCAAGAGCAAATGCGATACTACATCAAAAGCGGTTGCTGTTGCAACCCGTGCGTCCCAGGTGGAAGGCCCCTGCAGGGGTTCTGCGAACCAAAGGAAGACAAACATGGAGGCCGCAACGATGAGGAAGACGTTGAACGGGGTTCGACCTTTTCGCCATGGGGCGGCCCACAGGGGCTCGGAGAGAATCATCAGCCCCATCAGCGAAAGGACGCCTGGTGTGAAAGGTTGGAACAAATGGGGCGCTGAAAGGTTCACCCCTGCCTGGCAGACGAAAAGAAAAGCCGCCTGTCGCCATCGCTCCGACCATGTTCGCTGACGCTGAAGAAGGCCCCAACCAAACAACGTGACAAACAAGGGGGCGGCGAGCCCGCCGAAGCCGGAGACAACCGTCGCTAAAATTGTCAATTCTGATGCATTAGCTGGGGTCCATGTCGCCGCAGCGTGCACCATGACCATCAACAACACAGCCAGTCCGCGCAAGGCGTCGATGGAGATTCGGCGCTCTGCCTCAAGCATGCTTCATCCCCGACGCGTGGCGATAACGTGGTTGACGGCGTTTCGGAAAATTTGCAACCCTTCGCCCTCCCATCCATCCATGGCGTCGCCAACGGCCGTTGATGAGGGGTGGGTGTGGTTCGGATGCAGCCAACGAGCGTACACGGCTTCGGGATGTGGCATTAGCCCAAACACGAGGCCGGTGCTGTCGCAAATGCCTGCAATGTTTCGCATGCTTCCGTTTGGACTGAACGGGTACGGCAACACCGAATCACTCGATGGGGCATCGACGGGTGCATTGGGGTCAACATAACGCACCGTTAATTGTCGATTACTTGCAAGGTGGTCCAAATCCTCGGCCGACGGCATCACGAATTTTCCTTCACCGTGTCGGACTGGGCACTCCATTCGCGTCATGCCCTTCGTCCAGATGCAGGGGCTTTCGGGGTCGAATTCCAAAGTTACCCACCGGTCTTCATAACGTCCGCTATCGTTCAATGTTAGACTGGCTCGTTGGATGAAATCCGGGGATTGGTCGCCCTCAGGGCCCGGTAAAAGCCCGGTTTTCACCAGCACTTGAAATCCGTTGCAAATGCCGATGATGGGTTTGCCGGCATCCACGAACGCCCGAAGAGCGTCGCGCATGGCAAAACGCATACGGTTCCCCAAGAGGCGTCCGCTTCCCAAGTGGTCACCAAACGAGAACCCACCGGGAACGGCGAGAATATCGTAATCTGCGAGCGATGCGGTGCCTGAAACAAAACTGTTGACGTGAACGCGCTCCGCTGTGGCTCCAACGAGTTCAAACACGGCTTTTGTCTCGTGGTCACAATTGATTCCAAAACCAAACAAAACGGCGACATGAGGGGTCATCAAGCAACACCTCCCGTCAAATCCAACGTTCCCTTCCAAGCCTCGACAAGCGCATCGACGTTTGAAGAGATGAGTTCTTCATCGCCGTCCACGATCACCAAGGCGGCCGTCTCGTTCACGTTCCCGAGGACCGTCAGTGGATGGCCTTTCATCGCCGTACGGAACATTTCGTCGTTTTCGGGGGCAACGGCCACGACAATACGTCCCAAGGATTCCCCCCAAAGCCGGCCCCAAAGGTCGCCTTCGCCGGTGCCGTCCACATCAATTTCAGCTCCAAGTCGACCACCAATGCACATTTCGGCCAGCGCCACGGCAAGGCCACCCTCGCTGCAATCGTGAGCTGTTCGGACCAAACCTTGCCGGATGGTGTTTGCAAGAACCCTGTACGTCGCAAGGTTGTCTTCGGGTTGGTTCAGTTGCGGGACCGTTCCACCGATGCCTGGCGATGCCCCGGATTCGGTCAGCATGAAGGCCAGTTCTGAAGCACCCAATTCTTGGCGCGACGAACCCACCAGGTACACCCGGTCGCCGGCCTGTTTGAAGTCGCTCGTGGCCGTGAAGCGAACATCGGGGTGGTCGCCAAAGAGCGAAAACAGGAGGGTTGGAGGGATGGAAATCTTGTCCGGGCCCGAGCCGTAGTCGTTTTTCATGGAATCCTTTCCGCTGACGCAAGGCAGGCGGTAGGCTCGGCACACGCGTTCCAGTTCCCGGTTGGCCCGCACGAGTTGGGCGAGTTTGAACCGACCATCGGGGGTTTTGGTCGACTCAATGGGGTCGGGCCAGCAAAAGTTGTCTAAACCCGCCATTTTGTCAACATCAAGCCCCACGCAGACGGCGTTTCGAACCGCTTCGTCGATGGCGGCGGCTGCCATGGCCCCAGCATCAATGTCCGAGTATCGCGGCGCAATGCCGCAGGAAATGACGAGGCCGTGGGGGTTGCCATGGAGCGGCGCGATAAGGCCCGCATCACCCGGTCCGTCCCGTTCAACACCAACGAAGGGTTTCACAGCGGTTTGGGCGATGACCTCGTGGTCGTATTGGCGAACCCACGTTTCCTTGCTGGCGATGTTGGGCCGTTGTAACATCCCCAACAGCAAACGGTTGTGATCTGCGTCTTGCGGTGGGGCAAATGGAAGATGTTCAGGGGGCGTCCAAGTTGATTCGAGTTCGAGTTGTGGCACGCCATCGTGGAGGAATTCAATGGGCAGGTAGGCAACGGTTGTTTCGTTGTAGCGGACATGGAAAACACCGGTGGACGTGAACGTCGCCACGGGCGTTGCCTCAACCTCGTGAAGTCGAGCGAGCTTTTCGAACGCGGTTTGGTCTTCGGGCCGTACGGCGATGGTCATCCGCTCTTGGCTCTCCGAGACGAGGATTTCCCAAGGCGAGAGCCCTGCTTGCTTGAGCGGAACTTTCGCAAGATCAATCTCGCACCCGTTCGTGTATTCAGCCATCTCGCCGATGGAGGAGGAGAGTCCCCCTGCACCGTTGTCCGTAATGCACGAAATCAAGCCAGCATCTCGAGCCTCAAGCACCATATCAAGCATTTTCTTTTGGGTGATGGGGTCGCCGATTTGAACGGCGCTTGACGGGGACTCCTCCGTCAATTCAAGCGAAGAAAAGGTCGCCCCGTGAATGCCGTCGTAACCAACCCGGCCACCGACCATGTAGACGATGTCGCCTGCGACGGGGGTTTTCACGTGAGAAGGACGTCCGTCAGTAAGGGTCCTGGGCATGATGCCCACGGTCCCGCAGTACACCAAGGGTTTCCCAATATAGCGGTCATCAAAGACGATCGCTCCGTTCACCGTTGGAATCCCGGATTCGTTTCCACCGACGCGTACCCCTGCGTGAACCCCTCGCAACACCCGAGAGGGGTGGAACAGGTTGTCGGGCAAGTCTCCTTCCCAATCGGGCGGACCAAAGCAAAACACATCGGTGTTCGCAATGGGTCGGGCACCCAAACCCGTACCGAGAATGTCACGATTGACGCCGACAATGCCGGTCATCGCCCCGCCGTAGGGGTCCAACGCGGAAGGTGAGTTGTGGGTTTCCGCTTTCATGCAAACGCTCCATTCATCGTCCCAAGCGATGACGCCGGAGTTGTCGTGGAACACCGAAAGAAGCCAGTCGACCTCGTTCTGCATGTCGTGTGTTGGCTTCATGATGTGGGTTTTGAAGAGGGAATCGATGACCGTGTCTTCGCCCGTCTCCTCATCAACGTGATGGATTTTGGAGGCGAAAATCTTGTGCTTGCAGTGCTCGCTCCATGTTTGGGCGAGGCACTCGAGTTCAACATCGGTGGGTGCGTCTGGGGAGATGCCCGCGGCCTCTCGAACCGCACGTGTCTCCGGATCACGGTAGTGGGCTTGAATCGCGTGCATTTCAGACAGATTGAGGGCGAGCAAGCCTTGGGTTGAGATCGATTCAAGCTCGTCGTCGTTGACTTCAAGGTTCACGGGTTGGGGTTCGATGAACACCTGTTCGGGCGGTGTCGGGTAGTCAAGTTGCGGCCATGCTCGCGCCGCGCATTGCTCGGCCGTTGCCACCACAACGCGCTCAATCAACCCGTTGTGCAGGGTGCCGGCCAACCATTGGAGGTCGCATCCGTTGGGCAGGCCGTAGAAGGCGTACGTGACGTACGTCGCAATTCGTGCGTTGCGGTCGTCAGGAAATAACGTGAGAAATCCGTCAGTCGCGGCCTTTCCCGGATTGTCGGTGACCCCGGGTTTGAAACCCACGGAAACAACCCCTTCAGGGACGTTGGTAAAGAACGGGGAAGAGAGCATCAGTTCATTGGTCGCTCCGTGTTCAATGATGGGGTCGGCAAACACATCGTCAACCCTTGCTGCAATGGCGTCGGAGGGGGTGTCCGCATCGATTAGATACCCGCATACCGTCCGGACATCCTTCACCTCAATCCCGTGGTCGGCCATGAGTTGGCGACGAACGACGTCACCGCGAACATCGCGCATTCCTTCCCCTTGCCGAGGCGTCACTTCCACGCGTGTCAGAGGCATACGGTACACCGTGCCCTTGAGGGCATGCCGGGGTTGTTGAATGCGCTCTTTGTAGTCTGCGCTCTCATTTGTTTAGCATTTTTGCGAGGAAATGCCCGGTGGGACTGTTCTCGTTGGCAGCCACCGCCTCGGGTGTTCCCGTAGCAATGATTTGTCCACCACGCTCTCCGCCCTCGGGACCCAAATCAATGACCCAGTCGCACGATTTCACGACGTCGAGTTGGTGTTCAATGATGACCAGTGTGTGCCCTTTGTCGCGGAGTTGATGCAACACCTCGATCAGTTTCGCTACGTCACTCAGGGACAGTCCCGTCGTGGGTTCGTCCAAGATGTAGACGGTGTGTTTATTCGGCATGCGGCGCAGTTCACTTGCAAGTTTCACGCGCTGGGCTTCGCCCCCAGAAAGCGTCGTTGCAGGTTGGCCTAAGCGAATGTACCCCAAGCCCACCGCATTAAGGGTCTCAAGGGTGCGGTGAATTTTCCGGTGGTTTTTGAAGAATTCAACGGCATCAGCGACCGGCATTTCCAGAACATCGTGGATGTTCCGTCCCTTCCACATTACCTCAAGGCACTCACGAGTGTATCGCTTCCCCTCACAGATGTCGCACGTGATCCAAACATCGGGGAGGAAGTTCATCTCCAATTTGATTGAGCCCCCTCCAGCACACGCTTCGCAGCGGCCCCCTTTGACGTTGAAACTGAACTGGCCAGGCTTGTACCCGCGCTCTTTTGCGATTTTTGTGTCGGCGAACAAGCTGCGAATTTCATCAAACACCTTTGTGTAGGTAGCGGGGTTTGAACGGGGCGTTCTGCCGATGGGTGACTGGTCGATGATGATGGTCTTGTCCACGTGCTCGACCCCTTCAATGCTTGAATGGCGCCCGGGGACCGTTTCAGCACGGTGAACGGCGCGTTGCAGCGCGGGGGCGAGAATGCCTGATACCAAGGAAGATTTTCCAGAACCCGAAACGCCGGTGACGGCGGTCATGCATCCAAGAGGAAACGCTGCGTCGATATTTTGCAAGTTGTTGTGGCGAGCCCCTCTGACCACGAGGTGTTTTTTCCCTGGATTCACGCGACGGTTGGGCCACGAAATGGACTTGCGTCCGCTGAGGTAAGCCCCCGTTACCGAAGCCTCAACCTTCATGACCTCCTCGGGCGGTCCATTCGCAACAACCTCTCCCCCTTCCAATCCGGCACCAGGGCCGAGGTCGCACAGCCAGTCGGCTTGACGCAAGGTGTCTTCGTCATGCTCAACCACGAGGAGGGTGTTGCCCAGATCGCTCAATTCCCGTAACGTCTTCAACAAGCGGTCGTTGTCCCGCTGATGCAACCCGATGGAAGGTTCGTCAAGCACGTACATCACTCCGGTCAGGCGGCTTCCGATTTGAGTCGCCAAACGGATGCGCTGGCTCTCGCCACCTGAAAGCGTGTTCGCCTTTCGGTCAAGGGTCAAGTAATCCAAACCAACGCTGTCCAAAAAGCCCAGGCGTCCTTCAATTTCTCTGATGATATCGGTGCCGATGAACATGCTCCGTTCGTCAAGGGTTTCCAAAACATCGTGGAAGGCTTCCGGTGGGCCGTCGCCATCGGGAGACCAGGCGCGGACCAACCCCAAAGCGTCGTGGACCGAACATTGGCTGACTTCTGGCAGACGAACACCGCCCACTGTGACATATCGGGCTGCTCGGTTCAGTTTTTCACCCGAACAATCCGAACAATCGAGGTCGGTCATGCAGGCAATGAGGCGATTGCGTGTTCGCTCAGAGGTGGTTTCGGCATAGGTCTTTTCGAGGCGCGGGACGATGCCTTCCCAAGGCTTGCTGTATTTGTATTGAGAGCCGTTTTCGGAAACGAATTCGTAGTGGATCACAGTTGACCCTGAACCGTAGAGCAGGATGTCTTTTTCATCTTCATCAAGCATGTCGAAGGGGAGCGTTGTGGAGATGTTGTAGTGCTCGCATGTGCACTCCAGCAATTTCCGGTACCACGACGGTGACATGGATTGTCGCCAAGGTAAAACACAACCGTTTGAGACGCTGAGACTGCCGTCAACGATGAGTTCGGTGTTGAATTGCCGTTGAACACCGAGCCCTTGACATGTGCCGCACGCACCGAGAGGGGAATTGAACGAAAAGACACGGGGCGATAATTCGGGCATGAAGGCTCCGTGTTGCGGGCAAGCAAAATCTTCCGACCAAGCGATGATTTGCCCTTGCTCGGTGAGCATGGCGTTTGAATTTGGACTCAATTTGGTGCCTTCTTTGGGCGGCTCCAAACTCTCGACTGCGAGGGTCCCGCCGCCGAGCCGTAGGGCTGCTTCAACCCCTTCCGTCAAGCGTTGTCTGCGGTCGCGTGTACAACGCAACCGATCGATTCGGACATCGATGTCGTGACGGAAGTTCTTGTCGAGGGCGGGTGGCTCCTCAAAAGATGTCTCGTGACCGTTCACTCGGCCGTTGAGATAGCCCTGCTCCACCAGTTGTCGAAACAATTCGGCGTGGGTTCCTTTTCGAGCCCGCACCACCGGGCTCCATACGGCCACGGCGTGTCCTTCCATTTGCCAAAACACGTCGTCAACGATCTCCTGCACGGTTCGTCGAGCCACTTCTTGGCCGCATGTTGGACAGTGTGGTTTTCCAACACGCGCCCACAAGAGCCGAAGGTAGTCTTGGATTTCCGTGACCGTGGCTACGGTTGATCGCGGGTTGTGACTGCCTTGTTTTTGATCGATGGAAATGGCGGGGGACAATCCTTCGATGGAATCGCAGTCGGCTTTCTTCATTTGCCCGATGAATTGCCGAGCATAGGATGAGAGGCTCTCGACATAGCGGCGTTGGCCTTCGGCGTAGAGGGTATCAAACGCCAAACTGGATTTTCCGGACCCTGAAACGCCAGAGATAACAACGAATTTGCCCTTCGGGAGGTTGACGGTGATGTCTTTGAGGTTGTGAGTTCGGGCCCCTTTGACCTCAATCCATCCCTCTCGCTGACCGTGTTGCAAAACGCGACCTCCATCTCAACCAACCGTCAACGGTTCTTCAAGTCCTGCTTCCCTTCGTCCCGTGGCGTCGACGGCGTTTTGTGCTAAACGAAGGTCCGAGGAATCGGTGCTTCAAATCGAACGGGATCATCGGTTTCCGGGTGGAGGAATTCCAAGGCGCTCGCATGGAGCATGATTCGCCCGTTGGGGTTGGTGGTCGCTCCGTGTTTTTCATCACCGACCACCGGCGTACCGAGATGTTGCATGGCCATGCGAATTTGATGGCGCCGGCCCGTTTCGATCATGATCTCCACCAACGATGTCTCTTCGTTTGACGATGCGACGTTGTAGTGCGAGACGGCTTCCTTTCCCTGTGGATGACCGGGATTGACCGCTTTGACGTTCAGGTGCTTATCTTCCATGAGCCAGGTTCTCACGGTGCCGGATTCGGGGTCGGGTTGGCCTTCGACTTGCGCGAGGTAAAGGCGATGGACGCTCCGGTCTGCAAATTGTCCCTGAAGTTCTCGCTTCGCATCTTTGCTCTTGGCGAGCACCATCACGCCCGAAGTGTCCCGGTCGAGGCGATGAACGATGAAACACCACCCGTTTCGATCTGAACGTCTGACGTGTTCCACGCACCGACTGTGCAGGGTGTCGACTTCCAGCCGGTCGGTTGCAACGGACAATTGGTGCGCTGGTTTGTTCACCACGAGCAGTGCATCGTCTTCAAACAACACATCGATGTCTACGGCGGAGGCCGTTGGTGGTGGTGTGATTTCTTCGGCTTTTGACCGTGGAAGTATGTGGACAGCATCACCTGAAACGACCTCGTGTTTGGCGCGGTGAGCCACCTCCCCGTTCACGGTGACGCGGCCTTGGGTGAGCATTTTGCGAAGCGTTGTCGTGGTGGATTGAGGATGGACTTCTTTCAGGAACTCGAGAAGTGTGCCGTCCCGTTCAACCGTCGCCTCCATGATGTTCGCCTAGAGCACCACCACATCAATCCATTCACCGACCTCGCCGATTTCTCCCGGTTGGAGCATGGTAAGTCCGCTAGCGCTGGCAAGACTGTCAAGGTTGCCGGAACCCTGATGTTTGGGTTGATAGGCCATCATGCCCTCCTCGGTTGAAACGAGTTCGACCCGGCGCAACGTCACGCAGTCCATGGTGGATTTGACCCGGTCGCAGAGCTTTGCCCGAACCGTCCATTCCTTTGGGCCGTCGCTTCCAAGTGCGTGCCGAACATAATCAGCAACCAGCATGCGGAACACAACGTGACTGGATACGGGGTTTCCTGGGAGTCCGAAGATCGGCGTCCCTTTCCACAATCCAAACAGTGGAGGGGAGCCTGGGCGGATTTTCATGCGCCAAAAGTGAATTTCGCCTTCCGTCTCCATAATGCGCCGAACATAATCAAATTCTCCCATGGACACGCCACCGGACGTCAACACGATGTCGCATTCTGCCGAGGCTATGTTGAGTGCGTCTCGTAAGCCATCGATGGAGTCTGCGACGGCTTGATACCGAACAGGTTCATGGCCCAACCAGCGAACCAATCCCGCCAAACCGAAGGAGTTGGATTCGTAAATTTCACCGTGGAGCAAAGGCTCGCCCGGAAATTTAAGTTCGTCGCCTGTTGAGATGATCCCCATTTTCAGGCGCCGATACACGGGGATGGACGCATGTCCCATCGTCGCACACAGACCCACTTGAGCCGGTGAAAGATAGCTTCCTTTGGCGAGAGCGGTGGTGCCTTCCTGCAAATTCTCCCCTTTCTTTCGGACAAAATGGGGCTTGGGTGCTTCGTTCAAGACCACGGTTGTCCCGTCTTCGGAAACGGTGCACATTTCGATGGGAAGGATGGCATCGCTTCCGGCAGGCATCGGTGCGCCGGTCATGATGCGAGCCGCATCGCCAACGCCAACGGAAAGTGTGGGGTTTTCCCCGCTTGCGGCCTGCGTTCCCAAGATGCGGAGGGTGAGTGGGTAGGTTGCAGAAGGATCAAAACGGCAAGCAAAACCGTCCATGGAAGAATTGTCAAAGGGTGGGTCGTTGACCAGACTTTTCAGATCGACAGCCAACGTTCGCTGGTGTGCGTTATCGAGGGTGACGTTTTCCACGGTGAGGGTGGGTGGGGTCTTTCTGCACAAGGCCCTGGCTTCGTCGAGTTGGATAAAATACGGAGTTTCACTCATGCGGTTCACCTATTGTTTGACATCGCCCACAAGCGCCCCCGTCATGCGTTGAAGCTCGCTCGGCGTGATTGAAAAAACGGTTTCTGCACATCCCGCCGCACCCCATACCGTTTCGTACCGAAAGAGGTCTTCGTCCATCACCATCGTACACGGAAGAAGATGTCCGAACGGCGGCACACCACCTGGAGCGTAGCCGGTTTGTTGTTCCACATATTTCGCTTGAGCCATACTCGGCCTGTAACCGAGCAATCGCTTGAGTTTTCGTTTTCGGTCCACGCGGTTTGCTCCGCTGGTGATGACAATCACCGGGGATTCTCGGCCTTCAAACACGATGGATTTGGCGATGTGAGCAACATCGCATCCTAACTGAAGGGCGGCATCCTCGCTCGTTCGTGTTCCTTCTTGATACCGTCGGGCGGGAAAGGAGATGCCCCATTTTGCGCACTGTTCCAACCAGAGCTCGTGACCATCCATGGATTGGCGAATGGATGCCTGTGCTTGAGGGTGATGGTAACGGTAAACTCATGGGGGGCTCCACGATGCGGGAACATGGTGGATAGCGGCGCTGTGTGGCAGGCCGTTCAGACCACTTTCCTCACCAGCGGAACAGCCACCCTCTTGGCAACCTTGATCGGTGTGCCGCTTGGGGCTTGGTGTGCCCGTCAATCTCACGGAACTTATCGCCGCCTCAAGACCTTGTTGACGGCTTTGTACGGCCTACCGCCCGTCGTCGTCGGTGTGTTCGTCTATTCGTTGTTGTCAAAGTCTGGACCGCTTGGGGCGCTGGACTTGCTGTTCACGGTTGAAGCCATGATCCTTGCCCAGACGTTGCTGATTTTACCGCTGGTCTGGGGTGGGTCTTGGACCGCTTTTGAAGGGGTTGGAAAGGCCTACAGCGACACGCTGTCAACGTTAGGCATTGGTGAGAGAGCCCGGTTGAAGATGGAAATACGGCTCGCTCGAAACGGCGTTTATCAAGCCATTGTCATCGCTTTTGGGAGGGCTATTGCTGAGGTTGGAGCGGTCATCATGGTGGGCGGCAACATCGCCGGGAAGACCCGGGTGATGACCACAAGTATCGTGCTCGAAACCTCGAAAGGAAACATGGATGTTGCTGGTTTGCTCGGAGTCCTGTTGCTTGCACTCTCTCTGCTGCTGGTGGGTGTTGCTAGCTTGGTTGAAACGCGACGACAACTGGTCAGGGTTACCCTGACTGGAGATGAACTCCCCGAACCGCACCCGTTCGGAGGTGCGTTGACAAAATCCTGCTCCGTCACCAAGGACGGTGTTGACCTCTTGAACGCCGTGGAAGTGAACCTTGGGCCCGGCACCCTCACGGCCGTTCTTGGCGAATCTGGCGCTGGAAAAACGACGCTTTTGCGCTGCTTGGCGGGGCTGGAATCCGAAGACGTTGTGTGTGGGCCTCGGGCGTGTGTGTACGTCCAGCAGCAGCCCGTGGTCTTCTCATCCACGGTAGGCTCTGAACTCATGCTCCCTTCTCGTTGGTTTCCTCACCTTTCGCCTTCAGCGGCTGAATATGCGCGCTTGTTCGGTCTTGCTGAGAAAGTTGATCAATCCACCTTGGATTTGTCGGGGGGAGAGCGCCAACGCCTGGTGCTCGCCCGCCAACTTAGTTTAATGCCGTCCCTGCTGCTGCTCGACGAATGCACCGCAAACTTAGGATGGATGCATGTCAAAACCATCGAAGACGAGCTTCTTCGCTTGAAGCGTGGTGGTGTTTGCATCGTCATGGCTACGCACAGCATCTCCCAAGCGAATCGTCTTGCTGACCGGATCATCGTGCTGAAGGACGGTGCAGCCGTGCCTCACGACGACGACTACGTCCAACTGATGTTGACGAATGTGGCTGAGCAACGGGATTAGATGTAAAACGCCGGAGCGCCGTTGATGGTGTAGTTGGCGATGGTTTGCCGCCCTTCATGGAGCAGGTAATGGAGAAAAAGCGCTGAGGCTTCTTCGTTGCCTCCGTTTACGGGAAGGTAGCTGTATGGGTTGTGAACCAGTGTGTCGTTGAATTCGTACCGGTTCAAGTCGATTTTTGGTTGAAACTGGAGGGCTGTTCCACGGTCCGTGAGTGTGATGCACCCTTTTTCATCCGCCATGTTGATGGTCGCCCCCATCCCTTGACCGATTGAATAGTACCAGTCGCCCTCGGGATGCAACCCGTTGATGTCGTGAACAAGTTCAATCGAGGTGGTGTTCGCAAGGTGCTCCCAAACAGCTTGTTCTTTCATATGCGTTCCTGAATTGTCACCCCGAGACACAAAGCAGTGTTCTTCTTCTGCGATCAAGCTGAATGCATCGATAAGGGAATTGGGCAGTTCGATGGGTGAAAGCAAAACAAAGGCATTCCAGGCGATTTGTGTTCGATTTACACCGTGGCCTTTGGCGACGAAGGTTTCCTCTTGGGCTGGAGCATGAACGATGAGCGCATCAACATCGCCGTTCGCTCCAAGGTGGAGCGCTGCGCCCGTTCCGACTGCAACGTATTCCACGTCAATGCCGTGCAAGGACTCAAATTCCTCGACAAGAATGTCCAGCAATCCCGAGTCTCGCATGGAGGTGGTGGTGGCAAGTCGAAATTCGGCACCATCTGGTGCATCCGAAACGGTGAGGCAGCCTGAAAGAAGCAGAACTGCAATGAAGCAAGAGCCGAGTGATCGGCGCATCTCAATCAAATTTCATTTGGTGGCCGCACTCTGGGTACGTACATGTAACGGTGTATTTGGAGCGTTTTGGTTTTGGAATCTTGAGCATTGAACCGCACATTTCACATTGCACTTTCAGCGTCTCGGGGCCTGTTGGTGCGGGTGCATCACCCAAGGTCCGACCCACATCTTGAGACCAGCCGAGCGAATCGCTGTATTTATCGGCGCTCGTGTTCATCTTGGATTGCTTGAGGGAAAGCCGCATCTTGCGCTTCTTCTTTCCGTTCTTGCCGCCAGAAGGTGCTTTCCTCGCCATGGGACTCGTCCCTTCCCTATGCGTGGATGTATTCAATGACTTCGCTTCCTTACATCAAAAGTCCAAGATGTACGATTCGCCGTTCACGGGTTGATGGACCGTGTGACCTTGGGCTTCGAGGGCCGTGACCAACGGTGGGCGGGCGTGGTTCGGATCGGTGTGGTAAACAATCACGTGCTTCGCTTCGCAAGCTTTTGCAAAATCAAGAATTTCTTGGTGCCCCGCATGCGTTGAAAATGAGAATTGGAGAAGTTCCAAGTCAATGTGGACGGGGGTTCCATAAATTTCGATACGCCCGGTGTCCAACAATCCGCGCCCGCCGGTGTCTCGGGCCTGATATCCGGTGAAAAACACGGCGTTTTTTGCATCGTGACGAAGCCGGTTGAGGTACCAAAGGGCTGGTCCACCGTCGAGCATCCCTGAGGTCGTTACAATAACATCGCCAGCAAGCGCTTTTTTCTTATCCGATTTGCTTGATACTTGTTTTGCCCAACGCCAGGCGCGTTCCAAGGCAGTTCCGTCTCGCAGAGCGGAGGTGTGTTCGAGGTGTGTCTTAGCGACTCGTTTTCCCATCCCGTCAACATGAACATCAAGCCAAGGCAGATGTTGGTGGAGAAGCATAATAACGTCCTGAGTCCGCCCATTCGCAAAAGCTGGAATGAGTACTTTTCCACCCCCCTTGACGACGCGTTCGACCGCATCGATGAAACGCTGTACCTCGAGGGATTTTTCTGGGTGGTCTCGTCCGCCGTAGGTTCCTTCGACGAACAGCACTTCGGCACGAACCGGTTTTGCTCCTGGAACTAGCGGGGAATCACGTGTGTCAAAATCTCCTGTCATGAGGACACTTGTAAAGGGCAGTTCAATGTGCAACATTGCAGCACCGGGAATGTGGCCCGCAGGGTGCAATGTCATCGTCCAATCATGGTGTTTCCATGATGTCCCAAAATCATGAACGTCCCATGAATCCAATGCTGTGTCAATATCCCGCTTATCCCAAGCAAGCGGATACTTTTCGATGGAACTGACTTTATAGCAATCATGCCACATCATCTCTGAAAGTTGAGCGGTTATGGGTGTCCCATGCAATCGCGTTCGATGGTGCGCACAAAGCCACGGCACCATTCCAAGATGGTCAATGTGAGAATGAGTGATCACCGCATCATGGACAGGTGGGGCTTCAGAAGGATAACGTGGTGGTGAAGTTGGAGCGAGACCATAATCCAAAAGAATCCGGGTTCCTTTTGCATCTTCGAGGACAATTCCAACATTACCAACTTCATCAGCACCACCAAGATAATGGAAGCGCAAACCGGATGATGGAGGGTCTTCAGGGTAGGAGCTTGTTCGCCCTGGAGCATAAAGGACCATGTTGTTGGGTTCATGTGACCTCTCATGAAGATGTGGGTGAGACCCCCTTTTTTCCACTGGAGTTTTTTTCCGCTTTTCTTGATCTGAACAATTAATTTTTTTCTTCCTAAACTTGATTAACTACTCGCGACCATATCCAACGGGTTTTTCTCGTTCTGAATTTTCTCCTCCCTTCCTCGTTCTGAAAGAAGGATGGACAAAAGGCTTCCAGTGGAAACAAGGGGGTCGTTGAACATCTCCCTTTCACGGTCAAAAAAGGACTCATAATTCTTCCCTTCGAGAACGAAGTCTCCTTGAACAGGCATTCATTCCAACGGTCATGGGCCGACTTCAAAACCATCAGTTCACCGTTCTCGAAGATCGGTGTTTTGGTTGTGGCGCATGCATTGCATTGTGTCCGGTGGACGTTCTTACTCTAACAAATCGAATGGTGTATGTGGACGAACCGAATTGTACCCATTGCCGATTGTGCATTCCTTCATGTCCTGTCTTTGCCTTGGAATTAAAACCATACAAGATTGAGTGAAGATAGAGGCGGTCAGTCATGAATATCGGACTTCTTGGAGGGACACTTGAAAGTCTCCTCCTCGCTATTGAACTGCGAAAAAAGAAGCATCAGGTGTTCTTGTTTGAAATTGATGCAGAATTGGGAATGCCGGTTCACTATCCAGGACGGGTTATCGATCTTGACGGTTTTGAAAATTGGTTTTCAGAAGAGCAACGAAAATTTTTGACACTCCAAAAAAACGAGCAAGGCTGGGCCTTTCGCATGGAATGGGTCATGAAATTTCTTGCCCACCAAGCAACGGCAAAAGGCGTGAGGTGTTTTCTTCGAACCCGTGTTGTTGATACTGTTCCCATTCCAGGAGGATTTAATGTTCAACTCACAGGAGGAGAACGTTCGTTCCCCACCAATATTGTTCTCAATCGCATCGTTGATTTTACTGGGTTCGGTGGTTCAAGGCCAGGCGATTTGGAACATCACGTGAACCGAGAACATGTTCTTGAGTACACCAGCAAGCCTCTCCGACGATGGTTTGGAGCATTGGTCTTGCAAGCCGATGCCGCGGATGCACCAAATGCAGCACTCGAACTTCACCGAAGCGACGGACTCGCTGAAGTTTGGTGGCCTGAAAAACCAACGTGGGCACCCGAGCGAGGGTTTGTTGAGGCCTATGAAGCGAACCTCTTCGGGTCACTCGACTCACTCGAGGACCTTACTTTTGATGCAGCGGTTGTTCGGGCTCGCCGCTTCTCGGCTAAGCTTGTGTAAACAGGAGCATTAGGTGTGGGAAGAAACACCACTTTCTTAGCCTGCACATGTTGGCGAAGACCATAACGCCTGGTGCGTTGGTGATGCAGATGGGAGCACATCCGATGGCAGATTTGAGGAAAAAGCTTCAGGAAAAAGGCCTTTTGGACAAGCCAACAGCCAAATCGTGGACCAAAATCATCGTCCTGCTCGCTGTTGTCGGTGGCTTGTACGCTGCTCACATCGCCCTCCCTTTCAAATGGGGACTGCTCTTACTCCCCCTCACCGGCTTGATCACCACCACCATCGCCATGATCGGACACGAAGGCGTTCACTCATCGGCCTGCAAGAGCAAAGCCGGAAACCTCACCCTTGCCTCCCTTGCGTTCCCGCTGTTTTCCGGATTGTCAATGAATTATTGGCGGGAAAAGCACAACGTGAAACATCATGCCCATCCAAACGTCATCGATAAGGACCCCGATATCTACTCGTGGCCGCTGACCTTCTCTCAAGAAGAATACACGTCGAGCGGACCGTTCCGCCGTTTCTTTCAAAAATACCTTCAAGCCTACATTTTTTGGCCCATCATCACGCCACTGGTAGGTCATTTGATGCGTTACGACGGCATCAAATACATCATTAAAGCGCCTTTCGTTGCGAAGAAAAATCGTTTCAACAAGATGTGGCTGCTCGATGCGAGTTTACTGTTTGCCCACTTTTTCCTTTGGCTGGCACTCCCTATCATGCTCGGACTTTCCTGGCAGGCCACGTTCGGCTTTTACGTGCTCCTTTGGGCAAGCGTTGGTGTGTACTTGACAGCGATCTTCATCGTCGGGCATGCAGGACGACCCATTGTCATGGAATACGACGAAAACTGGCGCTTGCAAATTGAGACCGGTCGCCGGATTAAACTCAGTCCCGTGGGCTCGTTTTTCTTCGTCGGGCTCGACTACCAAATTGAACACCACCTTCTTCCAGCCCTGTCCCATTTCAACCTCCCAAGAGCAGCCCCTATCGTGAAGGAATATGCAGAAGAACGAGGTTGGGAATACGAAGAGGTTGGCTTTTTCCGAGCCCTCTGGGACTCGACCGTTGCGCTTGCTGTTGCATGGAAAACGCCAGCCATTGTCATTGACGGCTCCGATGAAAAACACACCCGCCTGCTGGAAGATTTCGGCCCGGGTCACGCAGCCCTAGAGTGAGCAAACCTCTTGACGGCCTTGCCTCTAGGTTTAGCCATGACGGTCAAATTGTACCTTGAGGACTTGGAGCATGGCTACCATCGTCGATTTGATGCGACCGTAACGGCGATCGAGGGCTCGAAGATAGTGCTTGATCGGACCCTCTTTTATCCGTTGGGGGGCGGTCAGCACTGGGACACAGGAACACTCGCGGGTCCAAACGGTGAAGTTGAGGTGTTGGAAGTCCGAGGTCGGCAAGCGGTGCATCACGCGGTGAGTCCCGACCACCAATTGGAGGTCGGCGACGAAGTTCGCGGGACCATCGATTGGGAGACCCGGTACGCCCACATGCGGATGCACACGGCCCAACACCTCGTCAGCGGCCTCGCCTACGAATTGTTCAACGGAGTTCGAACAGTGGGCAACCAAATTCACGCTGACCGTTCACGCATTGATTTCAACCCCATCGCTTTTGACGAGGCCATGCTCGAGCAATTGATTCAAGCAGCTAACCAACGCGTCGATGAAGGCTTGGAAGTCTCAGAATCGGTAATGACTCGAGAAGCCATGAACGCGATCATGCCCCCAGACCGCACCAACATGGATCTGCTGCCGGAGAGCGTGAAGGAACTTCGTGTGATTCAGATCGGCGACCAAATCGACATGTGCCCCTGTGCGGGAACCCATGTCACGAACCTGGCCGAGCTCGGGCATGTGGAATTTCTCGGTAAAAAATCCAAAGGGAAAGGAACGCAACGACTCTCTTATCGTTTAGAGGAGGCAAAATCACCACGAACATTCAACGACATCGTGTTGTGACTCAAAACTCCAAATCGTCATCCACGAGTTTTTTGATATCGTCCATCGCAGATTTCAATTTCTTCCGCTCTTCCTGCCGTTCCTTGAACGCCAACTCTTCGAAGATTTTCGCCGCCTCTGCATCGGGTTCAACGGTGGTGGCTGCGGCGTGCACGCGATCGGTAAGCGCCGTATCCTCTCCTAAGCGATCGCTTCGGTCGACGGACTGAATGGGTTTGTTCGGTACGGTCCGGGCACCGTACGAAACATCCACCGAACTGCCCACCACCCAGGTCGTTTCTCCCAACTCTTTCGCATCGTTCGCCTCAATGCCGGACTTGCTCCAAGGATTTTGATTGCCGATGTCACGGAGAACGTTGGCCTTCGGCATCTTTCGTTGCGCCTCGAAGGAAGAGAAGACGTCTTCTTCGGTCGGTTTTGGACGTTCGGGGACCAAAGCTCCTGCCAGGCGTTGCTGCTCCATGAGCGATTCTCCGTGCGTTTCATCGTGAATGTACCGTTGCGGAGATGCCGCCATGGCCATGACCTCTTTGGCGAGTTGGAACAACGGATCGTCAGGTGGAGCGGATGCCAACGCCTCGCGCACGCTGCGGTGGTGTTGAATGCACGCAGTGCAACGGGCAAGACCGGGAACATCAGCCGCATCACATCGCAAACAACAGGCTTGAAAACCCAATTCCTGCATGGCTTTTCGAGGCATGGACATGCTGTTCTCATCCTTCCAGTGTTTTCCTCCACATGAACCCTCGGACACGAGGATTCAAGGTTGAGCTGTGTATGGTGGCCCCATGGGCAAGCGAGACTCCCGGGCGGACATGCTCAACGACGACCCCTTTAACCCCAACCGGACGCCGCCCCGAATCCACCGAGTTCATGCACCCGACGATTCGGTGCGATACGAAACATCTTCTCCCTTGACCGGGGCCTTCGCGCAATTTCTGGGTCAAGAGGTTTGGGAGAAACCTAAACACCACACCGGACGTTTGTGGCACTTCAGCGACACCGAGAAAGAACACCTCCGCTTAGCCATGGGCGCGTTCACCCTGGCCTTGGGTTTCATGGCCGTAGGGGGTCTCTCGGGCCTTTCCTCGATGGGGGTGTCATCATGGTTGTTGATGCTCTTGTTGTCCATGCCAGTGATGTTCATCGCTATCGGCCCCGCCTTTTTGTTTCACGAAATCGGCCACAAACTCGTGGCCAAGAAACACGGGTGCTGGGCAGAGTTTCGAGCAGATCCCAAAGGACTCCAATTTGGCATTCTTCTCTCGTTGTTTCTCGGTTTCCTGTTCATGGCACCGGGAGCGGTGATGGTGGCAGGCCTTGTCACGCGCCGTCAAAACGGCCACATCGCCGTTGCAGGCCCGCTGACAAATTTTGCTTTGTTTTTGATCGGCATCCCTCTTTGGGGGATACTCCTGGGGTTCACGGGTGCGTTCCAATCAACGCCGGGATACTCGTTGTTTGAGCCAACATACCTGGTGAACGGATCTTTGGTCTGGCAAGCCATGCTCATTGATGCCGGTGTTTTTTGGTTGAGCGCGAACTTAATTTTGGGGTTGTTTAACATGCTCCCCTTCGGCCCGCTTGACGGATTGAAAGTTAAGGATTGGAACGAACAGGTGTTCTTTGGCGTCCTGCTGGTGTTTGCAGCACTCGTGTTGACGATGTTTACCGGCGTGTGGTCGCCGACGAACCTGCTTTACACCGTTGCAGAACCGGTGTCTGCGTTGGTACGATGATCACAAGTAGGCGTTGCGGATTGGGTTTTCGTCCAAGTGGAAGAAAGAGTATGTCGCCCACCACGTGATGGTGTCAAGAGCATCCACGAGGTTGCTTGTTCCGCTTTGTTCCTCACCGTAATCCTTCCCGGTCGTGTCCATCCAGTCAATCATTTCATCGAGCGTGTCGCAGGTCTGGTGGTAGCACCAATACCCGTCGACCAGGCCTCCGAAGCCCATGGTGACCGTGCCGAGGTTGTCTTGGAAGGTGGCGTGATCGGAGCGGGCTGTGGTGTCCTCGTAGACGATGATCTCCGGACGGTCTTTCGCCATCCAGTCGTCCACTTTCCAGGTTTCTGGGGCGTGCCCCTCACCGAGAAGCGGTGACATTTGCTCTTCCACGCCGATGGCGTCCGAACCGATCCACAAGGCCAAGCCAACCATCTCCGGCTGATTCATCACATCGTGGTCAAGGCTCGGGCCGATGTACACGCGCATGGGCCATACCTCCTCGTCTTTTGGATACCCATCGGGGTCCACTTCAGGTTGAGGATCGCACCCACCGTCGGGGCCGTGGTTGTTCCCGCACGGTGCACCACCGCCACCGGGCCAATTCACGCCCGCCATATCGAGATTGACGTAATTCGTGACTTCGACGTTTGGGTTTGCTTCCTTGACCCACTCGTCGGTCCAGAAGTCGCTTCCACGTTTTCCACCTTCTTCACCGGACCACAAACAGAACACCATGGTGTTCCTGGTTTGATAATTGGCCATTGCTTCGGCGACCGTCAAGACCATGCTTGTTCCTGCTGTGTTGTCGTAAGCGCCGACACGCGTTCCGTAGGTCCGGCCGAACACGTGCGGATCCAAGACGGCGGCGTTGGCTGGAGGGGCGATATCGAAGTGAGCGCCAAAAACCATCCACTTGTCCGGGTTAATTTCACCGTAGCGATACCCGCAGATGTTGTAAGCTTCGGGGTTTTGAGAGCCGGTGGTGAGTGAATCGTACGTAAACCGCTGGACGATGACCTCGAGCCCGAAGTTTTCCAAGGTTTGTCGGAGGTGAAGGGCCGCATCCTCGTAGGCCAAGTTCCCCTGCCCCGCCCAACGGTCAAGGTAGCCGAGGGCACCGTCCGCCGCATCGGTGGGGTCTGCAGAGGTGTCTGTCAAGGAAGACAGGAAGTTGAACGTCGTCCTCCCGTTGACGACGCCCGTGGAGTGTCGGCCACCATCGGCTTCGTCGTAGGCTGGCGCCATCGGACGCTGGATTTCAAGACGAAGAGCGTAGACAGGTCCGCCGCTTTGGTTGGAGGCTGTGACCACATCCAGACTCCCGTTTTCGCCTTCGATGCGCTGAACGCCGGGGTTGTCGTTTCGGTCTTGTGCGTTGCGCTGGTACCATGTCCGCCACGATTCATCAATCGAACGAATCGGCCAGTTTTCTCGGCCATAATCCCCCAGCAGCACGACGGCCGTGTCGGTCCGAGGGGGTGCAAGCACCGTCAAAAGAACGGACTCCCCCGCCCGTAGGTCAACCACGGTGGAATTTTGAACGAACCCGTTTTCTTGGTTGAGAATGAGGTACGGCACAAAAGCGGAGAGGTCTGCATCAGCGGTAATCGTCACGCCCTGAAACACGCCCCCGATGAGAGTTGAAGGCGTGACTGCGACATCGTCCAGGGAATCCAACCCCACCTCATTCTGTTCGCCAAAACACCCCGAAAGGGGAGTCAGCAACATCAAGGCGACGAGAAAAAAAGCCCGCCCTAACCGGTGTCCCATACATCTGCCGTTGCGGTTCACCTTCTCAAGGTCTACCCTTCTCCGCACCGATTCTTTGAAGATGGAGCAGAGCCAATGAATTCATGAGAACATGACGAAAATCACACGAAAAAACAGGTCCAAGCGGGCGTCCAAAGCATCGTTATTTTCATCGCACGTGATTGAAATCATCGACGACCTTCGTTGCCCGCTGATCGAAGGGTGAATCACTCTTCTTCGCTGAGGCTCGGAAACGTCTTTTCTTCGCGCCGTTCCTTTTGGATGGAGAGAACGGTAGCCACCATGCCCACCAAAGCGATAATTGCGACGAGCAACAACACCTCTGTTTCATCGTTCGCTTCTTCATTGACAACGTCGCCAGCAGCCGTTTCTTCATCGGCACAACCCAGACCAAAACAATCACCGAGTGAAGGGCCATTCCCCTCTTCTTCATGCACGTCTTCATGAACCACAATATGGTATTCCCACATTTCTTCGGTTTCGTTGTGGGTGCGGTGAATCCAGAAGGTGTACATTCCCGTGCTGGCATTCGCTGGGAAGGCGTAGGTTGCTGAAACCGCACACGATTCATCGACCAAGCTACCGTTTTCATCCAAATCACAGGCATTTACCAAAGCGCCCGATTCAAAATCATTGGAGGCGTTGAACACCCCGTCTTGGTCGAGATCGAGCTGAACCACCATGGAGGTGTTGTTTGTACTGTCTTCCATCCGGAACCAAACGGCGTTGCCCTGCACAAAGGTAGGATCGGTGATGTTGCCAGACGGTATTCCATCGTCGAGAAGAATCACGGCAAGTGTTTTCTGGTCGTGGGCTTGGACTGCAGGGGCCGTGTTGAGGCCAACACACATCAGGAGGGCCACCACAAACACCCACCTTCTGCCCATGTCATAGGGTAATCAAGGGGTCATAAAGACCAAACGGATGTTTGGTGTGTGAGGGCTATGGGCGGGAAGGAATGGCTGTTGGCGGTCTTCACGGTCTTGTTTTTGACGTCTGCAACCATGTTCATTCTGGGAGACGATATCGAACACTCCGACGCCAACGACGTGCTTGCGAACAGCGGCGACCCCCTGTTCCAATACGAAGGTCACGACCACAAAAACGCCAGCCAACACGTTGCAGGCACCTCCAACATGAAACTGCTCGACTTCAATCCCCTCACCACTCCAGGTAATGCTGAAGTTCAAGTTGCTACCACCCCAGATGGCAAGACGTACGCCTACTTGGCGGGATGGAACGACATGCACATCGTGGATGTGACGGACCCAGAAAACACCGAAGTTGTTGGCGTGTTTAACGATCCGAACACCCAGGTTCTGGATGTGAAGTATCTTGAGTACAACGGCAGAGAATACATCATTCAACAAAATCAACTGGTGGACCCGGGAAATGCGGACCCAAACGTTGGACAATGGAGTGACCCCACACAAGTTTCTGTCCTCCTCATCGATGTTACGGATAAGACCAATCCCACGTTGATCGATAGCTGGTACGATGTCGACCACCCGAGCGGACCGCACAACCTCTACACTCACATGATCGATGGTGAGTGGTACATTTTCGTTGCGAACCCCGATTACAACGACTGCAATGACGCCATCGGAGAAGCATGCGGCGGAGTGACCATTGCACACCTGAATTTGGACGGTTCAGCGGCACGAAACATCCAGGGCGTCTTGTCTGGCTATGGCCACACCATCGTCAAGGTTGGTGAATATGAGGTGGCGTGGGAAACCACGCGAGGAGGCTGGATTTACATTCACGACATGACCGTACAACTGTGGCCAGGGGAGGACCCAAACGACCCTCGCTACGGCCGCACGTTCATCTACGGCAGTTACTGGGAAGCAGGCCTTCGAATTGGTGACGTGACGGACGTTCCGCACCCTGTGAATTCTCCCGAGGCATACACACTGCACGCGACAACGTGCCGGATCGGCTTTGGTAACCCTCTCATGTGCCGATGGCGTGCCCCCGAAGTCGGCCTTTGGATGGATTTCCTTGATTTGGATGACGACGGCCAACCTGACAGCGGAACGACCGGAAACGAAAACGGTGGCCGAGTTTCCTACATCCACTACGCAGAACCCTTCCCCAACATGGTCGATTTGTCACACGTCGGCTATTCCGATGAACCCGTTCACATGGTGACGGCCGCCGTGGAAGTGTTGAGCACCTCGGTTGGAACGGGCATCATCTACCTCATCGACACCACCGATTATACGATGGAAGACGGGCAATTCAAATTCAAACCCAAACTGATACGTGATTGGGAGATTCCTTACGCTGAGGACCACTGTTACGGGGCCGATTGTGAAGCCCACCCCAACGGCGATGAATGGCTTTTGTTTTCACCCCACAACCTCGACAGCACGTACTTCGAGACCGATGAAACGACCGACCAAAGTCACGGTGGCGGATGGGACGGACGCCTCTACATCTCACATTACCATGCTGGCCTTTGGGTGGTTGACATCGAGACCCTCGTCGACCCGACGAACCCCGACGATCGCATTTCCGTTCACGAAGAGTCCACGGTGGCGTATTACTTGCCTCACGGTGAAGACGGCACCCCGTTGGATTCAAGTTTCTACGATTTTGGATGGGTGCCCTTCCTCTGGGCCGTTGAACACCACGACGGCATCACCTACGCCTCGTGCATATCGACCGGTCTGTACTTGGTTCAACTCGATATTGACCTCCCCTACCGTCTTTGAAGTGGTGCAATGAACACGAATCCCTTGTTGACGCTCGTGGTTGCGACCCTTTTCTTATCGGGTTGCCTTGGACCTCAAGTCGAAGCAGAATGGACGCCCCATGGCGATGCGTTGAACGGCGCAGGGGTCTCGGATTTCACCCTCACGTCCAGTGAAAACACCTCGTGGACGTATTCAGAGGAAGCGGCAAACACCACCCTCGTCGTGGCGTTTCTTTTTACCAATTGCCTCGATATTTGCCCCGTTGTCACGCACAACATGAAGTGGGTAAAGAGCCAACTCACTCCCGAGGAATTGAACAAAACCACGTTCCTCACGGTGACCGTTGACCCCTGGCGAGACAACGTTTCAACCCTCCATGAATGGAAGACGGGAACACAATCCAACTGGGCCCACTTGACCGTTGATGACAACGCTTCAGACAGCGAGGCGATGGCCGCCATCCAAAGCGTCTGGTTGAATTTTGGTGTCGGCCTGACCATTGAAGATGCCGGCACGAGCAACACTGCCCGGCATCACCCCGATGATTACACCGTCAACCATTCGACGGGGACCGTTTTGGTCGACCGTTTTGGAACGTTGCAAGTTTGGTGGGGCGACAACGATTGGATTCTCGACCTCTTCCTCGAAGACCTCCGCCATCTTCACACGCTTTGAACGAAAACCTCAGCAAACGGTTATGAACTCGTGGAGGGATAGGCGACTCATGATGCGGGATGCGATTCGAATCTTCGGATTCCTTCTCGCCTTACCCCTCTCGCTTCTCTTTCCGGATTTTTTCCTGATGGATTGAGCGGGGCTTACCGCTCCCTCACAATTCGTTTGGAACCGGGGTTTGGTCCATGTGCAAGAAGGCGTAGACCGCCCACCACGTGACGATGTCCCATGAATGGACAAGGTTTGCTTCGCCAGAAGCGGTGTCGGTTTCCATGTAACCTTTCATGGTGTCCAGCGTGTCGCAATTTCGGTGGTAGCAAGGATACCCGTCAACCACGCCGTTCCACCCCAAGGTGGCCACGCCGATGTCTTGGAAGGGCTGATGGTCACTCCGGGCGGTTGGGGATTCGTAGATGGCCACCGTGTCTTCGTAGTTGTTCTGCCACAGAGGCGACTCACCCCCCGCCTCCCATTCGGCGCGACCTCGCTCCATTTGGTAGGCGAGGTCAAACGCGTCTGAGCCAATCCATTCTGCGAGGTGGTACATGCCCGCCTGGTCGATCACATCGCCCGTCCCATCGGGGCCGAGGTAGACCGAGAGCGCATAGTCGCCGGGGTAGTTGATGCCGGCCATGTCGAGGTTCAGGTAATTGCTGATGGTCACGCCGTCGGGGACATCGCCCGTGAATGCACTTGAACCCCACAAGCCCTCCTCTTCCGAAGACCAGAGGCAGAAAACCATGGTTCGGCGGGCGTCAAAATCAGCGAGCACGCTGGCCGTGGTCAACACCATGCTCGTTCCGGCAGAGTTGTCGTAAGCACCGGTTCGCGTGCCGTAGCCGGGAAGGTTTGGACCGGGAAGGTAGGCTACGGGAGGGGCGATGTCAAAGTGGGCTCCGAAAACCAACCATTCATCGGGGAACACGGTTCCGGTTTTGTAACCGCAGATGTTCACGGCCCAGAGGGTGCCGGACTGGAAGCGATGGACTTCAACGTCAAGGCCGTAGCCTACCATCACGCCTTCGAAGTACGCGATGGCGTCTTCGTAAGCAGGGTTACCGTTACCGATCCAACGATCGAGGTAGCCCACCGCCCCGTCATAGGGGTCGGTAGGGTCTGCTGTCTCATCGGTGATGAACTCCACCCATTCGTAGACATCTCGGCCGTTGAGCCAACCGCCGGACGCCGATACACCGTTTTCTTCGGTGAGGTCACTGCGCTCCGGACGAACGGTCGTCAACTTGAGCGGAACCACGTCGCCACCGGTGGTGTTCCCCGGGATCAACCAAGGCCAAACCCCCCCCTCGTCCTGATTTGGAACGGCTTCAACGGCGCCGGCGTTTGGCATGTTCTCAAGCCATGACATCCACGACTGGTTCGCAGCACGGATGGGCCAGTGTATCCGGCCAAATTCCCCGAGGAAAAGCACCACGTCTTCGTTGCGTGGCGGGAAGAGCACATCGACGGCCATCGCTTCACCCTTGGCCACATCGAGGACCGTACCGTTTTGGGCGCGAAGTGAACCGGGGTCTTGAACGAAGTAAGGGATGTAGACGGCCACATCTTCCTTTGCCGTGAGGGTAATTTGCTGCCACATGCCTCCCTGAAGCGAATCGGCCTCCTCGACGGCGAGGGCATCAACCGTCACGCCCGGGGCTTCGTTCTCACCAAAACATCCGGACATGGGGGCCAAAACCATCAACCACATCAGGAGAAGGGCGCTTCGGCGTCGACTGGCCATGGACAAGCCAACCAGCACCCCCTGTTGAAGACAGCGGTAAAGGGCATTCAGCCCTGCTTTTTCCGCTCAGCGGAAAACGACTACCGAAAAAAGGCGAAGTGTTAAGGGGCATCGGCGGGCCGAACAACACATGGCCTCCGTTCGGGTGGACCAAAAAAGAAAGGCCCTGGTCCGTAAGGTACCCGAATCGTTCACCAAAGCCCTCGCCTACTACTTCGGTAGCGGACCAACCGACGTTGAGGTTGCACGGGCCCAACACCAAGCCTACATCGCCGCCCTCGAAGCGAACGGCGTTCAGGTTCATGCCCTTGAAGCCGACGATCGCCACCCCGATTGTATCTTCGTCGAAGACCAAGCCGTCGTCATCGACGGCAAGATGCTCCTCCCGCACCCGGGACACCCTTCACGGGTTGCAGAGCAACCCCCCATCGCAGAATTTCTCATGAGCGAACTCGACGGCGTTCAAACCTGTCGAATGGGCGGCGAAGCACGAATGGATGGCGGCGACATCATTCGGTTGGGAGACCTGTTCTTTGTCGGGCGCTCGTCCCGCACAAACGACCTCGGCATTGCAAGCTTGCGCAGTTTGCTTGATGATTTCGGTTACGAACTTCGCGTGATCGACATCCCGAGCCACGCCCTTCACCTCACGAGTATTTCGTCAACACCCACCGACTCCACCATCTTGGTTCCTGAAGGTTACCTGTCTCCAGATGCCTTTGGTGAACTCCCCAGCGGGTGTGAACTTTTGTTGATGCCTGAAGAGGAAGCCTACGGGTGCAACACCATCGGGTTGCCGAACGGAAAAGTGCTCGTTGCAAAAGGCTACCCAACGGTTCACGCCACGCTCCGTGATCGGGGCCTTGAATTGGTCGAAGTGGACATGAGCGAAATCAGGGCCGCCGACGGCTCCCTAACCTGCTGCTCCATCTTTTACTGAGGCTCACTTGCAACCGTTTGGATCCACCGGCCCAACACCGTTTCCATCGCTTCATCGGGTTCGCCAACCCAAATTCCATTCTCCAAGGCGCCCGTCATGCCTTCATCAACAAGGGTCAAGTGGC